>Ga0302324_100000265_pt1 | contig 139843 bp, 141 predicted proteins | sample Palsa_T0_1_FD_201949 | JGI IMG/M metagenome (GOLD analysis project Ga0302324, IMG submission 201949) | Peat permafrost microbial communities from Stordalen Mire near Abisko, Sweden - Palsa_T0_1 | ecosystem: Environmental > Terrestrial > Soil > Palsa > Peat permafrost | place: Sweden: Abisko...
GCGGCAGGATCGAACTACTTCTTCACCAATCCCGTCATGGGGAAGGAGCCTCAGGCAGCAGAAGATCCCAAGCGCGACCAATACAAGTCCAAGGCCGACATCGTTGCGTTCGTCAAGAAATCCTTCGCCGATGGCGCAGCCGCCATCCAGTCGAAAGGCGAAAAAGGCCTGACGACGGAGGTTGTTTATTTCCCTGACCAGAAAGCGCGTGTTCTCGACATAGCCTACGGCCTTATCGAACACAGCGGTGAACACTACGGCCAGCTCGTTGTGTACTACCGCCTCGCAGGCCTTGTGCCGCCGGAGTCGCGGCCCAAGAAGTAAAGCTCAAGAGACCAGGTACCCCGTCCTTATCGCACTTTGCGAGGAGCGTGCCCTGAGCGAAGTCGAAGGGGCGGGTACGACGACGGCATACACAACGGGCGGTGTAGAACGGACAAGAGTTGCGCCGGCAGCATCGCCACTCACCCTTGCAAAAAAACGCAAAGATGGCCGCATGTGCCGCAGCTGGAAATGCTACGCGAGCGACCGCGTCATAATGAGTTCGTCGTCCAGTTGCTTGCCGAACTAGTCGCCTAGCGTGATCTCGACTTTTTGCGCTGCACCGCGCTTCTCCATCGCTTTTACCGCAGAAGCGATTCCCCTCTCCAGTTCTGCACGTGTTCCACTGTCTGATATGCACCGTGTTGCTCGGTGCAGACTCTGCACGACTGACGCATCTGCAAAAAGTCTAGCGTAGTGTTCTCCATCCCTCACCTCCGACTCAACACTGGAGGGCTCCAGTACTGGAGGACCAAATACCGGAATGTAATAACATTTACGTACTCCACCTTCAGTACTACATATTGTTCCTTTTTTTTGGATTACCATTAATAACTCTCCATTCCGCCAAGATGATCTCGGCAGTTTCTCTAAGAGATAGGCTCATCGAAGCGGCCAAACTGGCCCCGCGATGGAATCCGCAACTGGCCGCGCTGCATGCCCGCGAACTGGAACGCGGACACCCCAACCGTGCGACGCTCGCAGTGGCGCGCAAGCTCGTCGCCTATCTGCTGGCCGTCGACAAAAGCGGCCAGGCATTCCAGGTGCGCGCCCCGCTGGGAGTGCCCATACAAAAGGCTGCCTAAGAAGGAAAAACTTTGAACGCAGCGGCGATCCACCGGCCGTTCCTCGCTATCTCGGGGACTGGGCAGAGGAGTTGCGACTCCCGATGCTCCTTACCGTCTGTATCGAGGCCGGCCGGTCAACCCTAACTCATACTTCGTGGACCGGGCTCGCGCCCGTTTCCCGCAAATGGATGTCTGGCCAAGCTGCCCCTTTGGCCGCTGCTTTGGCCGCTACAAAGGATCGCACGACGTTCGTTAACTTAATCGTTCCACACTCGCTTCGAGAGCTCACTCTTCCAAGCGCCAGGAGACCTCCGTCTCCTCTTGACTTTTACTTATCATGGATGTCCCCATATTTCCCCCATATTTCCCCCTGAAAGCGACGAATCGGAGTAAAATTGCTAGTATGAGCAGTAGCGCGGTCAAGACTGGCGACCCGATTATGCGGGCGTATGCCAACCTAAAAGCTGTGCGCGACAACCTTGGCAATGGATATGTCCACGAGGAAGGATTCTATCGCCAGTACGGTCGCGCCCTTGATGAATTGCAGCAGGCAGGGGTGGACGTTGGAGAATGGCGGATAGCCCACAGCGAGGTAGGTAATATTGATGGCAAAGAGTTCCGTGCCAAAATCGACGCTATACTGATTTACTTTTCGGCACAAAATCCCAAGACCAAAATCGGCTTCGCGCTGCAGTAGACTCAACGGGGTGTACCTAGATGGCAACAGTATTTTTTCAGTGCACGCATTGCCAAAAGCAAATTGCAATCGCAGACCAGACGATTCTTGTCGCGTACGAAGACCAACTGCATTGCATGATGTGCCGAAAGGCTTCCGGGTACCGCTGCTCTTCCCCAGCCGAGGAAAGGGCGCTTTGTTCCGAGGAAATTCTGGCTACGAGCAGAGTAGTCAGAATTGGGGCATAATTCCTACTTCCCAGCCTTCGCGGCCTATTCAACCCCAAATTTGCTTATGATTTTGTCAAGTACGTTGGGGCTGAATAACCCTTCCTTCGTGGTAGGTCTAACTTTATTGTACTTCGGCAACTCAAAATACTTATTCCGAAAAACGTCCAGCAGGGCCGATTCAAGTCGCCGCCATGTTTGCATCGCTTTGCGTGGGGCACACGTCACGATGTGGACATCAATTGTTCTAACGCCGCGCAACTGGTAGAAAGCCTCACTCGCTTTATACACTGCTGAGGCGGCGGGCCTGTTGGCCCCTTTCTTCGTTGTGCCTATGTAAAGGATTCGTGACCGCCCATTCCTGTACTTGTGGGATTTATTGGCCGCCAGAATGTAAACCATCTTGTCCGTCCACTGGTGGCTCCGCGTCAGAGTTAGCAACGCGGTTTTCGAGGACCGAACTTTTAGTTGACGCATCTTGTTGCGCCGCGACCGGTCAGCCTGCATCATCTTGTCGCGAAGGTCGGTTGCAGCCGCTTTCCCCATACTGTGAACACGGCGGAGGTGTTCACGAAAATTCCATCTGCCGACAATCGTGTGATGGTTGCTACACTTCGGACAGGTAAAAACCATGCGGCAGGAAGTTTAGCACGGGGCAAATGCGGGGGGCGGGGCAAATGCGGCGATAGACGAGGGCTGGCACTGTTTGTGTTCACCCCACGTAAGAACACTTCCCGAAGTTTGCAGCAACGACACCTCCATGCTCCCTAGCTTTTCCACAGCCCCCTTGTGACATCTGACCTTGCGTCCAAAACAGAATCGGCAGAACATATCGAAGGCGGTAGCGCTGGAGACTGCCCCAGGGTCAGCTTTAAGTCCAGCGTTAAGTCCTTTGCTCTCAAGATTTTGCCCGCAAGTTGCTGATCCTTAAGGATCTTTTACAAGTTGGCGAGAAAGTAACGCGCCCGCAACCCGCATGTTTACTGGCGATTCGTGCAATTGAGGCCAAAATAGGGGGAGGGGGGTAACCCGAGTTTGGTACAGACCGGGCGCATTCCTGACAGATCAGACTGACTCCAGGAAATATTTATTTTCCGTCAGTATCAGGGGACGAAACTGAGAGCGAGAATCAGCAGATGAGCATCCGCGTCCATTGGCGCACCACTGGATTCGCCCTGGAAAGACTACCAAATGCGAAAAGGGTTTACGAGAAAACCACAAAGGGACGAGCCCGCGACGCCAGGCAAGAACTACATAACGCGGAGCGGGCTGCAGCGTCTCAAAGACGAGCACCGGTTTCTGCTCACCAGGACAGAAAACCGTGGACAGACGGGACGTTCACTAATTTCCATTTGCCAGGAAGCTGGGAAGCTCTCTGGCCTGTCCCAAATGCTTCATGAAGTGCTACAATGCTTACAACAGTTACACCCGGAGGATCGATGAAGCAATCGCGTACGATGGTGCTCAGTATGCGCCTGCCAGTGGAGAGCGGAAAACGTCTGAAGCGCATCGCGCGTCGGCACGGCTGGACGGCGAGCGATGCCAGCGCGCGGCTGGTGGAAGAGGGCTTAAGGCGGTCGGAATTTGCCTTCCTGGATTTTCGAGATTCACCGGCAGGCAGGCAAGCCTATATCCAAGGCAGCACCCTGGCGATATGGGAGGTCATGTTGCTTCTTCGAAGTTACAAGGGAAATGTCAAGGACGTGGCCAAGCATCTGAAATGGGCTGAAGCGAGAGTTCGAGCTGCCCTTTACTATTCGGAGGCATTCCCCGGAGAGGTGAACGACGCGATAGCAGAGAACGATTCCACTGACTTCGACAGCCTAAAGCGCATGCTTCCCCAAGCGGTCGACTTTGCCTCCAGACAGACCAAGCGGGGCTGATGCTCAAGCTTCTTCTAGATGAGCACATCTCCCCAGACGTGATGAATGGCGTTCAACGTCGGAATCGATCGGTAGTGATCTACTCCATGGTGCAGTGGGAGAGTGGAAACTTCCTTGGAAAGGAAGATTCGGTTTGCCTGTTGGAAACAGCGAAGCAACGCTTGACCCTGGTCACGTATGATCGCAGGACGATTCCTCCATTGTTAAAGCTCTGGGCAGAGGAAGAGCGATCCCATGGTGGTGTGATATTTGTCGATGAAAAGACAATCTCGCCGGCGGACATTGGAGGGCTAGTCCGTGCTCTAGTTTCGCTCGCTGACGAGGCCGGGGGAATGGACTGGACCAACCAAGTCTACTTCTTGCGGAGCGGACGCTGACGCATCCCACGATGAGCGCGGATGACCTACAGTGTTTTCTATCGGCGTTCATCCACGTTCATTGGGGGCACCCACTGGATTCGCCCTGGAAAGACTACGAGATGCGAAAAGGGTTTACGAGAAAACCACGACCCGACGAGCCCACGGCGCCAGTCAAGAACTACATCACGCCGAGCGGGCTTGAGCGCCTCAAAGATGAGCACCGGTTTCTGCTCACCAGGGAACGCCCGGCCGTGACGGAGGTGGTGGCGTGGGCTGCCAGCAACGGCGATCGCAGTGAAAACGCCGACTATCAGTACGGCAAGCGGCGGCTGCGGCAGATCGATGGGCGGATTCGCTTTCTCACGAAGCGAATCGAAGCCGCGGAAGTGGTGGACCCGGAAGCTCCGAGAGCGGGGCAGGCGGCGACGAAGGCATTCTTCGGAGCGACCGTGCGCTATGCCAATGCCGCGGGAGTGGAGCGAGTGGTGAGCATCGTGGGCACAGACGAAATCGATCTCAACCGCAACCACATCAGTTGGGTGTCACCTCTGGGGCGCGCGTTGATGAAGTCGGCAGCGGGTGACAGCGTAGTCCTGCAATTGCCGGGCGGTACAGAATACCTGACCGTGCTGGATGTGTGTTACCAGCGCATTTCTGTGGAACCGTTCCGTGAACCACCTGGATCCCAGGCCTCGGCAAAGGGACTCCCTCACCGACGCGAATCCACCTGACGAAGAAGTCTGCCTCGATGAAAACGAGAACGTTTGGTTCCCGCTGCACTCAGGATGGCGTGGCGTCGGCAATCGCTTCGGCACGTTTTTCATCGAACTGGCGAAGAACGATATGCGCCAGTGGATGATCAACTTGCCGGACAAGGACCTTGCGTACATGCCGCAGGGCACGGAGCACTTCGAGGATTACGTCCGCGCGGTGCACTGGGCGCAGGACTACGCGCTCGCCAACCGTGAGCTGATGATGCGCAACCTGATCGCGGCAGTGCAGGGCTCGGGAGAAGTCTCGGCGTTCGAAGCCAATGTGGAAGTCGTAAGCTGCCATCACAACTACGTGACCTAGGAGCACCATTACGGCGAGAACGTTCTCATCACGCGTAAGGGAGCGGTGCGAGCGCGTGAGGGCGACATGGGAATTATTCCCGGCAGCATGGGCGCGCGTTCGTACATCGTGCGCGGCAAGGGCAATCCGGAAAGCTTCATGAGCTGTAGCCATGGGGCCGGACGCGCCATGTCACGCACGGAAGCGAAGCGCCGCTTCACCCTTGACGATCACGCCAAGGCGACGGCCGGCGTCGAGTGCCGCAAGGACGCAGACGTTATCGACGAAACACCGACGGCGTACAAGTCCATCGACGCCGTGATGGAAGCGCAGCGCGATCTGGTCGACGTAGTACACACGTTGCGCCAGGTTGTGTGCGTGAAGGGCTAAACAGGAGAGGGCTGCAAAGCCCTCTCGCATGTTTCGACAATCAGATCCGGGTGCAGGGTAGCGGCCACCCACATGTCTTGGGCACATGTCCACGCAGGTTCAACTCCTGCCACCCGGACCATTTCTTTGTACGTATCCTGCCCGTGCAACGCTTGAAACCGTCGGGTTTTCAGCTCTCGCTTTCCCAGAACGGATTTCCAGCACAGATTGTGACACTCCCCACCATTTCCACGGGTCCAATTCTGCTATAGTGAACCCCTGCAAAGGAGCATCCCATGGCAGGAAAGAGCGTCAACAAAGTTATTCTCATCGGCAACCTGGGCAAAGATCCCGAAGTGAAGTTCACGCCGCAGGGCACGCCCGTCGCCAAGTTCAGCCTGGCCACTAACGAGCGATTCAAAGACAAAGACGGCAACTGGCAGGATCGCACCGAGTGGCACAACATTACCGCCTGGGCGCGCACCGCCGAGATTTGCGGCGAGTATCTGAAGAAAGGCAGCAAAGTCTATATCGAGGGCAGTCTGCGCACCCACTCCTGGGACGACAAGACCAGCGGCCAAAAGAAATACATGACCGAGATCCACGTCAATGACCTCGTGCTGCTCACCGGCCGCGGCGAAGGCGGCGGCGGAGAGTTCAGCGGAAGCTCGCGCGGCGCAGGCGCATCCGCCGGCGGCGGCAACAACTTCGATCAACGCACGCCCGAGCCCGAGCACGCGGCCGCAGGATCGGGGCCGATCACGGATGAGGATATTCCGTTCTAGGCAGGAAGGCGACCATGAGCGAGGAGCGAGTTGACAAGGAGGGCGTCACCGGTAGCGCCCCGACCGGCGAAGACAGGCAACGGCGGCTGCGGACCCTCAAGCGGAAGCTCATTGCGGCGGCTGGTGGGCCTACGCGTGAACTTTCCTTGGAGGAAGTACGCAAGAAGGGCCTGCTCGCCGTCCTGCGGAAGCAAGCTGGCAAGAAGTCAATTAAGAGCTTCGAATACTGAAGCTAACGGGATGCACGACGAAGTGCAACACCTCTCTATGACCGAACTAGCCGACAAAAAGTGCGTTCCCTGCCGCGGTGGCGTGCCCGCGCTCGCGGGCAAAGAACTCGAGGCGCTGCATAAAGCCGTCCCGCAGTGGAGCGTGGTCGACCAGCACCACATCACTCGCGCGTTCATTTTTCCCGACTTCAAGCAGGCGCTCGATTTCGTGAATCGCGTGGGAGCGCTCGCCGAGGAACAAGGCCATCATCCCGACATTCTGCTGGCCTGGGGCAAAGCCGAGATCACGCTCTGGACTCACAAAATCAACGGCCTTACCGAAAGCGATTTCATTATGGCCGCCAAGATTGACCGAGTGCTCGCGTAAACATTCCTGCACTTATCTTTTATCTTTGAACTCTCCGGTATCTTTGGATTCTCGCGGTTGACTCGCGTTTCATCACAGCCCTAAGGTAAGATGCACGGTGCAATTCCGCTAACCGAACCCGTCCGCATTCGTCCGTAGGATAGAGGTGTCGATCAATGAAACGATCCTTGTGGTCTTCGGCTTTGCGTGTGCTCGCCCTCCTTCTCTTCGCCACGCTCGCCCTCGCAGAACGATGTAGTTGTTCCCAACGAAAATCTAGTGGTCGAGGGGGTTCCCAAGATTCCCGCTTCGCTTGCCGAATCTGTTGGCCGCTATGGCGAGTTCCGTTCGGCTGACTTCGTCAGTTGGCACCCTGCGAAGCGCGAAATGCTGATCGAGACCCGCTTCGCCGACACCGCTCAGGTGCATCTCGTAAAGTTTCCCGGCGGCGCGCGCACGCAGCTTACCTTTTTTCCCGATCAAGTCGCGAACGCCCTCTATCAACCCGTCAATGGCGAGTCTTTCTTGTTTATGAAAGATGTGGGCGGAGGTGAGTTCTTTCAACTCTATCGCTACGACTTAGCTACGGGCGATGTCGCGCTGCTTACCGATGGCAAGTCGCGCAATACCGATCCGCGCTGGTCGTATCAGGGAGATCGCATTGCCTACGGTTCGACCAAGCGCTCGGGAAACGATGTCGACATTTGGGTGGTCGATGCCAACAATCCCGCGAGCGCACGCATGGTCGCACAGACGGAAGGCGGCGGATGGAGCGTTTCTGATTGGTCGCCTGACGGCAAGCAGTTGCTGGCGCCGAACTATGTGTCAGCGGCAGAGAGTTACATTTGGCTGGTGGATGTAGCTTCGGGCAAGAAAGACTTGCTGACTCCGAAGGCGACTGAAACCGTAGCCTATAGCAACGCGCGATTTTCCAAAGATGGAAAAGGCGTGTACATGACCAGCGATCAAGACTCCGAATTTCAACGTCTGGTCTACATGGATCTGAGCAGCCGCAAAATCACAGTGCTCACTCCCGCGCTCAACTGGGATGTAGACGAATTCGATCTTTCCAAAGACGGGCGCCGGATTGCCTTCGAAGCCAACGAGGACGGAATCAGCGTATTGCACGTGCTCGAGACCAGGAACAACAAAGAAGTTTCGGTGCCCAAGATTCCGGTCGGGGTTTTGTATGGCCTCAATTGGCGCAACAACAGCCGCGAACTGGCATTTTCGCTCAGCGCCGCTACCCAGGATTACGATGCTTATTCCCTCGACATGGCTAACGGCAAGCTGGAGCGTTGGACTTTCAGCGAGACCGGCGGCTTGAACACTTCTGGGTTTGCCGAACCGCAGTTGATCCACTGGAAGTCGTGGGACGACCGTTCCATTTCCGCCTTCCTGTATAAGCCTCCGGCGAAGTTTACGGGCAAACATCCGGTAATCGTTGATATTCACGGTGGGCCGGAAGGTCAGGTGCGTCCTGACTTTCTCGGACATGACAACTACTACATCAATGAGTTGGGCATCGCGATGATTTACCCCAACGTGCGTGGCTCGACCGGATACGGCAAAGCTTTCCAGAAACTCGATAACGGATTTCTGCGCGAAGGTTCGTACAAGGACATTAAGACTCTGCTGGATTGGATCCAGACGCAGCCCGATCTGGATGCGGGTAAGGTCATGATCACGGGCGGCAGTTATGGCGGGTTCATGACTCTGGCCGTCGCAACCACCTACAACGACCGCATCTGCTGCTCGGTGGATATCGTCGGGCCGTCGAATCTGGTTACGTTTTTGGAACACACTTCCGGCTATCGCCAGGACTTGCGGCGGGTGGAGTATGGCGACGAGCGCGACCCTAAGATGCGCGAATTCCTCGAGCGCATCGCGCCCGCCAACAACGCGAAGAATATTACCAAGCCGTTGTTCGTGATTGCAGGACAGAACGATCCGCGGGTTCCGGCCAGCGAGTCGGCACAGATGGTGCAAGTCGTGCGCCAAAACGGAACGCCGGTGTGGTGGCTGCTCGGCAAAGACGAAGGCCACGGCTTCGCCAAGAAAAAGAACCGCGACTATCAGTTCTACGCGACCGTGATGTTTGTGAAGGAGTATTTACTGAAGTAGAAGTATTTACTGAAGTAGGAGTTTTCAGAGTTCTGCCTCCCAAGTATGAGTGTCATCCCGAGCGAAGCGAGGGATCTTGGTTCCTGCCTGCGCAATCACAATGGTCGCTTCAGGCAGAGACCAAGATCCCTCGCGTTGCTCGGGATGACAAAGGACAGGATCAGGAGCTCATCACACTTTGCTAATTGTGTTCAGCTCTCCGGCTGCAGTTTAAGTTTCAAATCAGCGGCAATCTGTTTACCGTGGAAGCGCCCGTTCTCGATGAAGATTTCGTTGGTGCGCGATCCGGCGACGATCACTCCTGCAACGTAAATTCCGGGCACATTGCTCTCGAGCGAAACCGGGTCGCACACCGGACGGCATTGTTCCTCCGAAAGTTCGAGGCCCATGCTGCGCAGAAAGTCGTAGTCGGGATGGTAGCCAATCAGCGCCAGCACAAAATCATTCTTCAGCCGGATGGGGCCGCGCGGCGTAACGATTACGACGTGGTCGATTCCGATTTCCTGCACTGAGCTATTGAAGTACGCTTCGATCTCGGAATTCTTGATGCGATTTTCCAGGTCGGGCTTGATCCAATACTTAACGTGGTGATGAAGTTGCGCGCCGCGGTAAACCAGCGTGACGCGCGCGCCATGCCGCCACAAATCAAGCGCCGCAATGGCCGCGGAGTTCTTGCCGCCGATCACCAGCACGTCAGCGTCATAATATGGATGCGCTTCTTCATAGTAGTGAGAAACCTTAGGCAGCTCTTCGCCGGGCAGGCCGAGTTGATTGGCGAGATCGTAGTATCCGGTGGAGACGATCACTTTGCGCGTGTGGTAATCGTGAGGACGGCCAGCGCGGTCGGTAGCTGTAATGCTGAAATTTCCGTCTTCGCCCATCACCGTCTTGACCCACTCGTACTGGCGAACGTCGAGTTGATAGTGCTCGCTAACCTTGCGGTAATACTCGAGCGCTTCTTCCCGCGTAGGTTTCTGATTAGCAGTGGTAAATGGAATCTCGCCAATTTCAAGCAACTCCGGAGTCGTAAAAAACAGCATTCCTGCTGGATAGTGAAACAACGAATTCACCAGACAGCCTTTATCGACAACGATCACGCGAAGCCCAAGCTTCTGCGCTTCGATAGCGCAAGCCAAGCCAGTCGGTCCCGCTCCGATCACAAGGACGTCGGTGTGCACTTCGGGGTTCGGATCAGTCTTCGTTTGGAAAAGAGTCACGACGTCTTCGGCTGTAACAATGTTGGACATGGTGGAGTCGGAGTCGATGATTCTAGCACGCAGGGTCTCGAAATCTCTGCAGTGAAAAGCTGCGGCTATTGAGCGACGTTGGAAGCGGCAAACGAATTGGGGCGCACTTCCCGCTCGATGATGCGCGAGAGCTTGTCGTGCGCAACTTCCAGATCGTAGGCGGATTGAAGATTCAGCCAGAATCCCGCGCTGGTGTTGAAGTAGCGGGCGAGGCGCAAAGCCGTATCCGGGGTAACGCCTCGGCGTTCGTGGATAATCTCAGCAATGCGTGTGACCGGAACGCGAAGATCGAGTGCCAACCGGTTCATGCTGAGGCGGAGCGGTTCCATGAACTCGAAGCGGAGAATTTCGCCGGGATGAATCGGAGGAAGAGGTTTTTGCGTTTTAGCCATGGATGCCCCTAATGGTAGTCAACGATTTCAACGGCGTGCGCATTGCCGTCGCGCCAGATGAAACAGAGACGCCATTGATCGTTTATTCGAATGCTGTGTTGGCCCTTTCGCCCGCCATGCAACGCTTCTAAGCGATTCCCCGGTGGCGCCGCCAAGTCGCGGAGTTCTGTGGCGCTCTCCAGCTGCCGAAGCTTTCGGCGTGCGATCTGCTCGATCGCCTGAAAGCGCCGGCTGCGCTGGCGGCGGTGAAGCTGCTCAGTCTCCAGACATCGGAACGACCGAATCACAATCAAAGTCTATTCCGTACAGCGTATAACGTCAAGCGCCAAGGTTCTGGCCCGGCTGTAGTATGACCTTCAGCGCCTAAAAGGCATAGGCTGTGCTTGTTATAATTTGAGGTTGTCTCATCCTCGCGCTCTATTCAAGGACATCATTATGCCGATCGCAGAACCAGCCGCTCGCACGCGCATTGAATCCGACAGCATGGGGAAGATTGAAGTCCCGTCGAGCGTTTATTGGGGAGCGCAGACGCAGCGCTCGCTGCTGCACTTCAACATTGGCCGCGACACAATGCCGCCTGAGTTGATCCGCGCGTTTGGCACGCTCAAGAAAGCTTGCGCGCTGGTGAATCAGGACTTGGGCAAGTTGCCTGCGGATAAGGCGAAGCTGATCGTGCAGGCTGCTGACGAAGTGATTGCCGGCAAGCTTGACGATCAGTTTCCGCTTCGCGTCTGGCAGACCGGAAGCGGAACGCAGACCAACATGAACGTGAATGAGGTCATTGCGAATCGGGCCATTGAAATTGCGGGTGGTGAGTTGGGGTCGAAGAAGCCCGTTCATCCCAATGACGACGTGAATATGTCGCAGTCGTCGAACGATACGTTTCCGGCGGCGATGCACATCGCGGCTGCGGATCGCGTGAAGAACGCGTTGATTTCGGCGATCAAGAGCGTTCACGACGCGATCGCAGCGAAGGCGAAGGAATTTCATGATGTGGTGAAGATCGGCCGAACGCATTTGCAGGATGCAGTGCCTTTAACTTTTGGTCAGGAGTTCGGCGGTTGGGCTGCGCTGCTCGAGCGCGACATCAAGCGTCTGGAACAGGCGCTGGACGGGCTTTACGACCTTGCCATCGGCGGAACTGCTGTTGGAACGGGACTGAATACTCATCCTGAGTTTGCGGAGCGGGCTGCGAAAAAGATTGCTGAACTTACGGGACTTCCCTTTCGCTCGCATGGAAATAAGTTTGCCGCGCTTTCGGCTCATGATGAGATTGTCTTCGCGCAGGGCGCGATGGAAACGCTGGCCGCATCGCTGATGAAAATTTCGAATGACATTCGCTGGCTGGCTTCAGGGCCACGCTGCGGACTGGGCGAAATTTCCATTCCGGAGAACGAACCTGGGTCTTCGATCATGCCGGGCAAGGTGAATCCTACGCAGTGTGAGGCGATGACCATGGTGTGCGTTCAGGTTCATGGCGCTACTGCCGCCGTGGGATTCGCGGGCTCGCAGGGAAACTTTGAGCTCAACGTCTACAAGCCGGTGATCATTTACAACTTTCTGCACTCGGTCACGCTGATCGCCGACGCCTGCCACGGGTATGTCGAGTACATGATCAAGGGCATCGAGGTCGATCGCGCCAAGGTTGACTGGTACGTGAAGAACTCGCTGATGCTGGTGACCGCACTGGCTCCCAAGGTTGGGTACGACAAGGCAGCGCAGATCGCCCATACCGCGCATGTGGAGCACAGCAGCCTGCGCGAGGCGGCGCTGAAGCTAGGGTATCTTACCGGCGAGGAGTTTGATCAACTGGTGAAGCCGGAGAGGATGACTCGGCCGTAGTGGATTTCGGTCGCAAATAAAGTTTGGGGCTTGGTTGCGGCGGGCGTTGGCCGGTTCGCCTCTTGAGTGGCGGTGCACCTAAAATGGGGCAGTACCCCCCCTCCCCCTTTTTTTGCAAAATCTCTGGAATCATCGCGTTAGCGGGGCAATGATATAGTTGCGTAACCCAAGAAATTGGCCTATTATGCAACCAAGTCATTGACTACTAACCCGTTAGTGAGGAAATGATGATTGCAGAATATTGTTAATTGTGTGCGGTCCAACGTGGCGCGTATTATCCCTCACCTTTGCGGGATGCCGAAGCGGGTGCGCGACAAAAGGTGGTTAATGATGTTTCGAGCATTCTTTGATGAGAGCGGGACAGACCCAAAGAAAAACAAAGCCCTAGTTCTGGGCGGGTTTTTGGGTTCGGTTGAAGAATGGGAGCGCGCTTCCGATGCTTGGGATGCCTGCCTGCACGCGACTCCGTCCATTGAATACTTCAAAGACAGCGAACGTAAATCCCTAGACGGGCAATTTGTGAAGTTCAACCGTGCCACGGCAGACGCGAAGGTTCTTGCGCTGGCGACAACAATAAGCCAGTTCGCGCTACTTGGATTTTGTGCGACTGTTTCCTATACATGGTTCATGCACCGCGACGCGAAAGCGAGTCGCGGATACGTTGGAGCACGAGTGTACGATTGGGGATTTTTGACTGCGACCTCCGGCGTCTTGCAGCATCTCGATTCCAAACATCCGGGAAGCGATCTAGTTGACTTCATTTTCGATAGCCGTACAGAACTTCGAGCTTGCATCGAAATATATGACCGAATGAAGGCTGATCGGTTTTTCGCGCACATGGCCCGCGCTGGTGAGTGCATACCGGGCGACGATAAACAGCTTGCTGCTCTACAGATGGCTGATTTACTTGCCGGAGAGTGTTGTGACCATATGGACACAAAGGAGCGCAGCGATGCTTTCATTACCATCAGAGACAACAACAGAATTGTCCATGTTCCGTGCCTGCCTCCGCCTCAACTTCCAAACACATTCAAACTGCAAAAGATTGGCCATGCCGTACAGAAAGAAGCTACTGAATATCTGCGCCGAGCAAGAAAGAATTCGCTCGACAGATTTAAGTCGGCGGAAGAAGTTGAGAATTACGTGAGTGATCTACAGATGCATGAAGCCTATTTTAATTTGGAGTATCAGCGGCATATTTCGCAACTAGGAAACAACGACGATTACCAAACTTTTATGAAAAAGTATTTGGCGAGGAGTTCCAAGGAAAAGTAAGGTTTAAATAGAAAAGCCCGGATGCCAGTCCGGGCCAGACCACGATCTCTCTACGCGCACATTAGCGCCAAAGGGAGAACCATGTCAAATACTAAACAGCCTTCCGCAATCGTTCTAGCAGCGCGGCGAGTGTCCCAAGCTGCTCTCTTGCTCCAGCGTACTCTTTGTAAAATAGATCCGTGCTCGCTCGCTGAGTATAGCGTTCCGCGAAGGTTGGGATTTCCTCCTTCAATACCTCGAACACCCTCACCATCCCGGTCTGAATCGAATTCAGGTACAAAACTTGAGCTTTCACGGTCTCGCAAAGGGAAATCAAAACCTCGCGGGTCTCGGAGTCGTTCATTGAACACCTCGAAGGTTGGGATATGATAAGCACATGAAGTCTAAACTCGACACCGACACGACGCCAGCGCAAAAGTATAGGCAGTTTCAAGATGGATTGCGACAGGTTCTAACAGTCTCGAAAACCGAATTACTAGAGCGCGAGAAGCAATACCAGGATTCGCGCAAGGACAAGCCGAAGCGCGGCCCTAAGCCTGTTTCTTCGGCTTCGGACCACGTTTCAAGCGACGGGGATTAGAATGGCTCAGGCGTCGTAGTCCTCGCATCTTCGGTCTTGCCTGTTAGCTCTGCGTAGGTGAGACGCTTGTTTGCAACCTGTCCTAGAACTTTCTCGAATCGTGCGTAATCGTCCATCGGCTTCTGCCGATTGTTGAATCTGAAAACCTGCTCATCCAAATAACGGTCAAGGTGGAATGGCTCTACGGCAACGTATGTGCCGCGAAGATGCCGCTTGAATAGACTCCAGAAGTTCTCAAGCCCGTTTGTGTGGACCTGACCGCGAACGTATTCCTGTGAGTGATCTACAACCTCGTGAATGTATTTCCAGCTTAGATTGTCATACGGTACGGCATTGTCAGTGTAGACAGCAGAGCCGAACTTCACGTTCTTGAAAATCTCCGCTTGCAAGGTCTCGCGCTTTGTGTCCGGCACAACCTTGGCTCTGACCTCTCGTGCTTCACGATCTAGCAGCCCGACTACGATAGTCTTGCCAGTTGCGCCGCCTGTGTGACCTGTGACAGCCGCGTAACGCGCACGTTTCTCGCGGTGCATATTCTTCATCTTCCCGCCGAAAAATGACTCATCCACCTCCACTTTGTTCTCAGGTCCGCCGATCTTGTTCAAAGGCCCGAATCCGTAATCTTGCTTCATGGCGAGTCTGAGACGGTGAAGCATGAACCATGCGCTTTTCTGAGTAATCCCGATAGCGCGATGAATCTCCCAAGACGAAACACCGTTCTTGCAGTTTGTGATCATCCACATTGCGGGAAGCCACTTCTGCAAAGGGATTGGCGAATCCTCGAAGATCGAACCCAGCTTGACGCTAAACTGGCGTCTGCACTCGCGGCACTTGAATCGCTTCTGAGTCTTGAGGTAATAAGGCTTTTTAGCGAGACAGGCGGGGCACTCAGGGCCATCGGGCCAGCGCATCTTAGCTACTGCGTCAATGCAAACCTGCTCATCTGAGAAGTGCTGGATTGCTTCCAGAAGTGTCTTGGGCTTTTCCATGTCCGAACAATAGCAGATCAGCGCGGGTTAGTCAAGGATATTATTACCGTTAGCGGGAAATTCCTCGCAAGATCTAGATGTCAAAGAGCTTAGATACTAAGTTCTTTAGAAACAGGAACTTAGCGGAGCCACGAATTGGCTTGTGCCGACCGTTACGGCCTCGACCATCATTGCGCAAGTTTGGTATGCGGCGCAAGGTCAGATGTCACAATGGGCCTGTGGAAAACTTTTTCAGCTGCTTGGGTCCCTGTGCTCGGTGAACTTGCTCAATGCACTTACGGTGTCGCAACGGCCCCCGTGAAACGCGCTTGCCGCTCTGCGCTTCTCGTTGGGGCCGCGATTCACGCTAATTGCAGATATTTCTTCTTGACGTTTATATAGTGATATCACTATACTGCAACCAGCTTGCCTAATAATCCACCGCTCAAACCGGTGATCTGGATTGGAACAAGCCTTAAGAATCTCCGGGAATTTCCTCCACCCGTGCAGGACCACATGGGCTATGCATTATATGTGGCTCAATCCGGTAGCAAGCATGGAGGACGCCAAGGTTTTGAGGGGTTTCGGCGGAGCAGGCGTGTTGGAAGTGATCAAGGACTATCGCGGAGATACTTTCCGCGCCGTCTACACCCTGAAATACTCCGGCAGAGTTTATGTTCTGCATGCTTTCCAGAAAAAATCGAAGAGTGGAAGGCAAACTCCGGGCCGGGACATCGAGTTAGTCAAGCAAAGATTCCGTGAGGCCGAGCAGATGGCAAGAGAGGGCCAGCAATGAGCAGCAAACAAAGCTATGAAAGTGGAAGCGGGAATGTCTTTAAGGACATTGGTGTGCCGAACGCCGAGGAGCATTTGGTTAAGGCACAGCTGGTTTTCAAGATTGACACAATCCTGAAGAAGCGGGGCCTCAAACAGGTAGAAGCCGCGGAATTGTTCGGGGTCCGCCAGCCCGATGTCTCCAAGCTGCTGCGCGGCGAGTTCCGCCAGTTCTCGGTGGAACGCCTGCTGCGCTTCCTGGTGGCGCTTGATCACGATGTGGAGATTGTGGTGAAGCCGCATCGGGAACGGAAGAGTGCGGCAGCGCTACAAGTTTTTTAAAGAACGGAACACTCCGTCTCTCCCCGATTTTCCCAGGATGAGGAGGACGGGATGAAGGCCCCGTGCGCGATGAACCTGCGGCAATGCAGTGACGGTGTCGCGACCGCGGGGGACCGTGCTCTGCGCTTCTCTTTGGGTTGCGGTGCAAAGTTGTTGCTAGGAGCGAACTGTCCCACTCCAAGCCAAAACTAGGCCTAAGCGGGCCGCGCATCCAGTCCTCCCTAGATCTGATCGAGGATTTTCGAGGCTTCGTTTACTTTCTTGTCAATGTCAAGAGCGGCTCTACGAGCCCGCTCCCAAAGCTCCTCGAGTGGTTCCCACTGCTGGTCGTTATCTCGGTCGGTCTCGGGGTCGGGCTCAACGGCCCTCATCCTGAAAATGGTCGCGCCCGCGCTGTCGGTCATCTCAAGCTTTCGAAAGTTTGACGCCCCCTTCTCTACCTGAAAAGTGAACCCACCCTCTAACACGCACACGAAGATGTCAGCCTCGTATGTGCCTTTCCACACAACCTTGTTCTCGCGGGTTCGAGTGAGCAACTTCGTCACCAGCGGGATGAAGTCAGAATTGCTAGGCATTACTAGTCCTTTCTTGTCTCCACTTCCGAAAACAAAGTACCTGCGCGTTTGCCCAGTGTTTCGAGAACTGAGTGAGATATTTTCAGTAGTTTCTGCTTCTGTTGTGCGTTCTCTGGAGGGCCGTTCGTCGACAGGGATCGGGATATGACACCGATCTGCGCGTAGGCCTCGTCGTATGCAATTACCTCGTCCTCGGGGATCAAACTCTTCCACCGCTGGGCAGCGACGCTCATGGCGGCCATCAGATCACGAGCGCGGACGCAAGCGGAGTCTACCTGGTCCATTTCAACGTGACCCAGAAACTCATTCGCAATGACTGCGATTTTCTTGAACTCCTCCGCGGCATTATCCATCCTGATTGCGGCACGCGCCTCGCGGGCGGCGGTACGAGCCTGTTTAGCGACGATTAGGGTCCAGACGGTCAGGCCCAGACCGACGATACCAGCCGTACCCGCGATGATGTCGAACATGCTTTTCTTTTGAGGGCAGGCGGAATGATACGCCTCGTTGCTCTGAATTTCCACACCCGCCGGACGACAGTCGGTGCCCACCCAGGCCCCGTTTTGGCTTGAGTGGGAATGCTCATGTGTCACGGACTTAGTCCAGCGAGCAAACTAGGTTGTCTTCATGCCGTGGGGACTAACGCGTTTTCGCGACGGTGGACATGCGAGCGGGCCTAGCGCCTGATACGCGCCAAGGCGTCCCACGATGCTGACTGCGCGGAGAGAGTTCCCTGAGGCAGCACAGGAGGCACCAGCAGTGCAGGGGTCCTTCGACTGCGAAACTGCTTCGCTTTTCGCGAAGCAGTTTCTTCGCTCAGGATGACAGGGCTGATGGACACTTGGCGAATACGCGCAGTGCGGAGCTTCCGCACGCTACGGCTCGGCCGCTTCAATTTCCTGAGTTAGCTTTGCGGGGTTTGTTTTCTTTGGCGTGGTTGTGATTACCACTACGCTTACTAGCACGAAGAGAGTTCCTATAACTGTTCTGGGGCCTAGGGCTTCGGCGGCTAGAAAATATCCTAGGATGACTGCTACTACTGGGTTTACGTAGGCGTAGGTTCCTACTTTGGTGGGGGCTTCGTGGTGGATTAGCCAGACGTAGGCGGTGAAGGCTACGATGGAGCCGGCTACGATTAGGTAGGCTAGCGCTAGCCACGCTCGGGCTGAGACTTGTTGCGCATGGAAGTTGTGGAACTCGCCGAATGTGGCTGCGGCTAGGAGGAGCAGGATTCCTCCTACTAGCATTTGCGCGCCGGAGCTCATTACTTTTGATTGTGGCAAGGTCAGCTTGCGCGAGAGGACTGAGGCTAGCGACCAACTGATCGCGCCTAGGACCAGGGCTAGCGCTCCGGAGCTTTCGATGGGAGCGTCGCCGAAGCTTACCGAGCGGCTTACCAGGACTGCTACTCCTGCTAGACCTACTAAGAGCGCGATGCCAAGGCGGAAGGTTAGCTGCTGCGTGCGCAGGATTAGAATTTCGGCTAGCGCGGTGAAGACTGGGATGGTCGCCATCATGACCGCTGTGATTCCAGAGGGGACGCGCTGCTCGGCCCAGAAGACGCATCCGTAGTCGACTAAAAAGATCAGTACGGCTAGCAGCGTTGCGGACGCCCACTCGCGGCGGGTGGGTTGGGCCGTGCCTGTGGCGCGCATCCAGGCGTAGAGTATGGCGCCGGCGGTTAGGAAGCGGACTCCGGCCAGGAGGAATGGCGGGACTTCTCGCACGCCGATGCGGATTGCTAAGAAGGTTGATCCCCAGACGAAATAGATTATTGCGAAGGCTAGGAGGAGCTTCCAGCGTTGGGGTTTGGGCGTCGCTTCCATTTGGAGTTGTGGCGAGCGGTAAAGGCTCACTTCTGCTTAGATCAATGGCGGGGAGGTGCGGAAGCAGTTTTACGTATTAAAACTTTTTATGGCGGTGAATACTGGTGGGAAGCCCTCGCACCTCTGCGGTACATCACTTCTTACTTCTTACTTCTTACTTCTTATTTCTTCAGCAGGCTGGTGTGGCTGGCTACACATTGCCAGCGGCCTTCAGTGAATACCCAGGTGTCGGTGAATCGTCCGAAGTGGTCGTACGGCTTGCCGTGGTAGATTCCTTTGGTGTGGTAGATGCCGACGACCACGGCTGAGTCGGCGTACATGCTGACTTTCACGTCCTGAATCGTCACGCTGTCAGGCTTGAACTGAGGATCTTTGACGTCGGCGAGGAACTTGCTTTTATCGCTGACTTCACCATCGTATTCAGTGTTGACGAACTGGCTGCCGATCATGGAATCGAGTGCGCGAGCGTCGCGATTCACCTGAGCTTCGTTCCAGAGGTGCTCCATCACAAGAAGCTTGGTTTCCTGGGAGTTGTCTTTCGATCTCTGGGCAGCGGCCTGACCTATGGAAGCGATAGTCAGCAGCACGCAATAGCATGTAACACGAAGCATGAGCTTGCACGGCCGCGACATCCCCACGTGAGGCGGCGTTTGGGAAAGGATAACAACCGGGTGCGGGCGGAGGCTAGTGAAACGGGTGCGGGGGCGTTACGAACGTCATGGAACGCGAGATCTCGCGTAGAGGATTAGTTCGATAAGGAAGCGATCCAAACGCGCGATTATTGCGTCGCAAAAAACGCGACGCTTCGCGCGGATCCTTCACTGCGCAAAAAACGCTTGTTCAGGATGACAATCAAAACGCCCAGCGTAGTAACGTTGCGCCTACGGTGAAGCCTGCGCCTACTGAGGCCATTAGGACGAGACTTCCCTTCTTCAGCTTGCCATCTTCTATGGCTGTGTTCATGGCTAGCGGGATCGTTCCCGCAGTGGTGTTGCCGTAGCGCTCGATGTTGACGATCACGCTTTCGGGGCGCAGGCCTAGGCGCTCGGCGGTGGCGTTGATGATGCGCAGGTTGGCTTGATGCGGGATGAAGGCGTCGATATCAGCGCCTGTCAGGCCGTTGCGTTCGAGCAGCTTCAGGCAGGCTTCGGTTTGCTTGCGCACGGCGAACTTGAAGACTTGCTGGCCGTCCTGGTGGACGTAATGCATTTTCTTGTCGACGGTTTCCCGCGTGGACGGATTGAGGCTGCCGCCGCCGGGCATTTGCAGAAAGCATCCGCCGGAGCCGTCGATCTCGTTGATAAAATCGATCAGTCCTACGGAATCGTCTTCGGCGGGTTCGAGAATTACGGCGCCTGCTCCGTCGCCGAAGATTACGCAGGTGGCGCGGTCGGTGTAATCGATGATGGAAGACATTACGTCTGCGCCGATGACGAGGACTCGCTTGTGGGTGCCGCTGGCGATGAATTGCGCTCCCGTGTTCACGGCGAAGATGAAAGCGGAACAGGCGGCGGAGAGATCGAATCCCCAGACGCCTTGAGCGCCTAGTTTGTGCTGAACCAGGCACGCGGTCGAGGGGAAGAACATGTCGGGCGTGACCGTGCCAACGATGATGGCGTCGATGTCGCTGGCGGCGAGGCCGCGCTGGGCCAGCGCCTTCTTGGCGGCTTCGACTGCTAGATCGCTGGTGGCTACTCCTTTTTCAACGATGTGGCGCTCGTGAATGCCGACGCGAGCGAGAATCCAGTCGTTGGAAGTGTCGACCATTTTTTCGAGGTCGGCGTTGGTGAGCAGTTTGGGCGGCACATAGGTGCCGAGGGCGCTGATTTTAGCTCTGACGCGAACGGGAGTGGTCAATGAATGCTCCTGAATATTAAGACACAGTATTTTGCAGGATTGGGAGCAGAAAGTCTAACGCTGAAAGCTGGGCGCGGGGATTTGATCGGGGTCGATTTGCGATTGCAGCCAGGCGAGAGCATGTTCGAGCCATTCTGGATCTTCGGAAGCATCGATGTAGCGCTCGAAGCGGTATACGCCGGAATCCTTTGCCAGTTGCCGGAATTGATTGGTGATAGCCGTAGTTTTTAGAATTACGGCGGAGCGCTGAAGGCCGCTGTCTTTGAAGAGGCGCTGGCCGTCGAGGATGACGGCTCGAGCTTCGGGGCCGAGCGGCAGAAGATATCTCATGTCGACGATTACGCCGAAGGAACGACCTTTGCGAACGGCCAACGCTCTTTCGCTATCGCGGAGCCAGCGATGAAGTTCCTCCGCGTAGATGGTGCCGCTGAAAGTCAGGGTGAAGCCATGCACCTGTTTCGATTTTGGTACATGGCGCACTGAACTGGAGCAGTGCAGACAGCCGCTGCCGATCTTCTCCTCGAATTCTGCCTTCATTTCTATCGGCCGGATAAGGCTGAAGCTTTAGGGAAAACGGATGCGGCTGTCTGGCCAGTTCATGAAATGAAGCCGATGCGAATCAGGCGGCGCGGTAGGCTGATTCGTGTTGCATCCATTCACGAACAAAATTCGGGCAGGCTACCATGCCAAAATCACGGCCTTCGCCTCCCATGAGATAGCCGAGGGCAACACGATCCAGTTCGGCGAGATGGTTGAGGTTCAGCAGAGGCCATAGGCCGCAGTGGATGGCTGAGGCTACGAGTTGATCGAGATAGGTGAGATGTCCTTTAGAGAGACTGCCGGAAACGTAGATGGTGACGGTTGGGGCGACTGGTTTTGATGAAAGATTGCGCACGTCTCTGACCCTCGAATTTGGAATGAGTGAAGCTGTTATCCAGAGACGAAGGGAAATCGGGATTCTTGCGCAAAGAGTTGTAAAGAGTTGTCAAAGCCAGGCGGCGGGTTTGAGGAGTAAAGCTGCGGAGGGTGGAAAAAAATAAGCCAGGCACCGGGACCTCACTGCACACGCAAGAGCCCGTTACCGTTGCTTCCTTCCGGACCTGGCGGGGTTGGCGAGAGTACGTCGCGTGAGACCGATGCCTGACTGGAAAGATTTTATCACTATACTTCGGATTGTTCCCGGTGGTGGAACTGCCCGACGGTATCGAACCCGGCTGGAAAAATCTGGCGTAGGTCAACCATGTGTTACCTGATTGGCTGGACGGTGCCCTGAACTCGTCGACCTCTCAAAGCCCCTTCTTCAAAAAAGAGGCGGCTTGAGTTCAAGACCTCCCAGAAAGTATTAACCACTCAACGCCGAAACTATTCACAGCGTTTTTCGCATGCGACATACAGGTCGAAACACTCTCCTATGCAAGTACCAACGCCGTGGCAGGCAGCTCCGCAAGCCTGAAGCGCGGCCTCGCACTCCTGCAAGCATGTTTCTCCGTAGACCTTGGATGGAGCACGCAGGTAAGCCAGGGTGCCCGCCAAAAGAGCTAGCAGCACGAGTTTTCTTGCGATTTTATTTTGAGCGATACCCTTCATAGTCCTCTCCTTTATATCCAACCATTACGGTCAGAACTTGTTTTCGATCCCGATAGCAATCACCGTAACGCAGCCATTACCTGTTCCTCGCGGTCCGCGGCTAGCTTGCCGACCCAAGCCTTTTGGACTTTTCCCCGCGCATCCACGATGAGCAAGGTCGGCGTACCCGCGACATCAATCTCGCCAAGAGAGCTTTGGAGAACATTCGGCAGGGGTACTCCCAGCCCCGTCAGATACGCTCGGCTGGAGTCAATCGGCTGGGGCAACACTGCCCAGGCCGGAACGCCGTGGCTGCTGGCATCGGTCAAGAGTCTCTTGTAAAAGGGTGCGCTCTCGCTGCAGAAATGGCATGTCGTGCTCAGCGCCAGAACGAGGGTGCGGTCAGCTTTCGACCAATCAACTCCAGCAAGCGTTACTCTTGCCCCAATTGCGGGCTCCCCGTTGTGTGCATTGCCGCGAGTACTCAACAGTCTCTGAGCGGCCAATGCTACTACCATAATGAAGGCGCAAAGAATCGCGATGTTGGTTGCGACCTCCACGCGTTTCGCCCATGAATTCATACGACTAATCTCCGCAATAGAAACTTTTTCTCGTGGCCAAACTATGAGGTCCGTAAATTAAAAGAAAAACTTAACTTACTATCCACCCGAAGCCCGGCGCGCTGACGCAGAGCATTACTTATTTACGAAAACGGAACAGGCAGGCGCGCTTCGGGCGAATCCTGAGGCCCGTGCGAGAATGCTCACGCCTCGAAGGAATGGCCTGTTACAAAACCCGAATCGCATGAGCCGCCGAGCCTGCGAAGGAAAATGAGGCAACATGACGCTGTGCCAGCTCGAAGAAAAGCCGCTCGAGCTACACGTGACTTTCGGTGCAAGAAATGTGCAGGAAAGCCTTCCCTTATTGGGGGAACTTGGCGAACAATAGAGTAGATCCAGCCCTATGCCGCAATCTGACGCACAATCCGGCGTGATTCCTGTTCCGCAGGCAATCCATAAATACTTTGAGCTTTCGCTGTATTTGCTTGTGCTGATGGGATTTGGCGCTTTAGCCAGCACGGGCGGACTGGGATTGCCGGCGATCCTGCTAACCGGCATAGCGCTGGCGCTGCGCGGATACTTGCTGGCGGAGCGGCGGCGGATTGTGATCTCGGAGCGTTGGACCGCGCCGTTGACCATCGCTTATTTCGTTTTCTACGGCGTGGACTACTTTTTGCTTTCCCGAAGTTTTCTGACTGCGACCGTGCACTTGGTACTGTTCGCCGTGGTGGTGCGGTCGTTTTCGCTGCGTCGTGATCGCGACCACACGATGCTGGCAATTTTGGCGTTCCTGATGGTGCTGGCCTCGGCTGTGTTGACGGTGGATAGCGTCTTCCTGATTTTCTTTGCGGGATTCATGTTGACCGCGGTGGCAACATTCATCCTGATGGAAATGCAGAGGTCGGGGCGAGCCGCGCGCTTTCAGGCGCGACACTCGAGCGACGCGCATGAACACCGGCACCTGGCTTTCTCGCTGGCGCGAGTTACTCCGGTTTTAGTGGTCATGATATTGGCTGGCGCTACGGCGGTATTTTTTCTTATGCCTCGCGTGTCGGCGGGCTATTTGGGCGGCTACTCGTTTGGCACGGATTTTTCTACCGGCTTCGGCGATCGCGTGCAGTTGGGGCGAATCGGGCAGATTCAACAGTCGAACTCGGTAGTGATGCACATTCAGATTGATGGCGACCCGCATGGCCGGTACGCGCTGCATTGGCGCGGCGTGGCATTGACAAACTTTAATGGCAGGGAGTGGTCGAGCGCGCCTGAACAATCCCGGTTGCTGCAGGATGGGTATGGGGGGTTCCCGGTCGCGCCTCAAGCGGCTCCCGGAAAATCGACTCATTTGATTCATTACCGCGTGTTGATGGAGCCGATTGGAACGAACGTTTTTTTTCTCGCTCCGTGGGCGAGGCGCGTGAGCGGGGCCTACCGTTCGGTGAACACTGATGCAGGTGGAGCGTTGTTCGATCTTGATGGCGAGCGTGCCGTGAGTTTATATGAGGCGGATTCTGATATCTCGACGCCTTCGCCCGAGCAGCTTCGCGCGGCGGGAGATTATCTTCCGCGATTTGCTCCAATTTATCTGCAAGTGCCTCTTGCGCTCGATCCGCGAATTCCGCAGCTGGCGGCGCAGGCTTCGGGCTCGGCTTCCAACAGCTACGATAAGGCGGTCGCGATCGAACAATATTTGAAGACGTATTACGGATACACGCTGCAATTGCCGAGTGCGCCGGTTGCCGATCCACTGGCGAACTTTCTTTTCGAGCGCAAGCAAGGGCACTGCGAGTACTTCGCTTCTTCGATGGCGGTAATGCTGCGGACGCTGCGCATTCCCTCGCGCGTGGTCAACGGTTTCACAAGCGATGAATTCAATGATGTCACGGGCAATTACGTGGTCCGCGCCAGGAATGCGCACGCCTGGGTGGAAGCGTATTTCCCAAACTATGGCTGGGTCACGTTCGATCCCACGCCCGGCGGCACGAACGGGTCGCCGGAAGGATGGGGCCGCGTGATGCTCTATCTGGACGCTGCGTCTTCGTTCTGGCGGGAGTGGGTGGTCAGCTATGACTCGTCGCACCAGTCGATTCTAGGGCGGACGGTGCTGAGCGGGACGCGAAGTTCATTTGAGCGCGTGCGAATGTGGGCCCGTCTGCGGTACGCGCGGATGTTGAATTGGGCGCGAAGAAATCAGCGGGGTGCGGAGCAGGCTCCGGGAAGATGGTTCGGAGGCGTTGCGCTACTTATTCTTCTCTTGCTGGGGTTGGGCAATGCTGGGCGGATTGCACGGATGATTCGCACGAGGAGGCTGAGTGCGCATCCGGAGCGATCGCCGGATCAGGCTGCCGCGATGTGGTACGAGCGAATGGCGCGGTTTCTGGCTCGGCGCGGAACGCAAAAGTCCGCAAACCAGACGGCGCAGGAATTTGTGCGGGTCATCCCGGATGAGCGGTTGCGAAAACGGGTTTCGCGGTTCACCGATGCATACGAATCGGCGCGGTTTGGAAATTCCGCAGACGACGCGGTGCAGTTGCCGGAGTTGTATGACGACGTGGAAGCGGCGGCGAAGAAGTAGATCTGGAGCACTCGTGGCACGGATGCGCTGTGCCGGCTGTCATCGCGAGCGAAGTAAGGGATCTTAGTGATTGCCTGCGACGTCACGACGGGTAGTGCATGCAAGAACCAAGATCCCTCGCGTTGCTCGGGATGACAAGAGTGTCGGGATGACACGCGTGTTCCGTTCCGGATCTGACCGCGCGATTTAAATGATCCCTATCGTTAGTGGAAATGCCAGACTACGCCGCCGCCTACGAAGTAATTGTGTTGGCGGCTCTTGCCTGTATCGGCCAATGGGAAATTCGGCTCACCCGACCAGAAGTCGCGTACCTCGCCGCGAATACTGAAGCGGCGCCAGACTTTCACATCCAGGCCGAATCCGCCCTGGAGTACGCCAGATGTCGAGGAAGTGCCAGGATTGGGACCGTAGTAATTAAGATTGCTGCTTTCGCTGAAGTGGGCGAAGCCGCCGCCGATGCTGACCCAGGGCGAGACTGCAGTCTCTGGGAAGAAATTCACGCGAACTGAGGGAGCAACGAAGATCTGCTTATAACTCTTCGGAACAACGTCGCCGCCGGAGTTAAGTTTCTCATCAAGATTGAATGCCGCGGGCACTTCGCCTGAAATGCCGAAGATGGGCGTCGCGAAAAGATGGCGCGCATAATCTACTTCGAAGGTGAGCCCGTTACCAGAGCGAACAAAAGGATTGATGGCTGGCGCATTCGGGCCCTGAATGCCCTGGTCGCTGATGAAGATGCGGCCAATCATACCGGTCAGTTCGTTTTTCTCATCCTGGGCTAAGTGCATGTCATCCTGGGCCGACGCGCAGGCGCCGAGAATGGACATGGTCACTGCCATGACTGCGATAACGGCATGTTTCCCAGACATTTCCCCTCCAGGATGCGGGACTCACATTTGTTTCGGTAACGCCTAGGGTAGCACGCAAGGATAAGGTTTTCTTCCACAGGTACTATCTTTTGTGGTGCCGAGGGTCAAGCAGCGGTTCAGGTGCGCTGGTAGGGCGGGATCTGATCCGGGGAATGCGGCTTGAGAATGTTAGAATAGTGAGATTACATGCCGTCGAAAACCCTCACAGTTCCCCGTTCCAGCGAAAAAGCGACTGACTCCGTCTCGGAAGACCGGACTCGAGAAACTCGTCCGCAGAGAGTGGGCTTCGTCAGCCTGGGGTGCCCTAAAAATCTGGTCGACAGCGAAGTGATGATGGGCATTCTGGCGCGCGCAGGGGCCGAACTCTCGCCTCGCGCCGAAGACGCTGACGTGATCGTGGTGAATACCTGTTCGTTCATCGAGAGCGCACAGCAGGAATCGGTCAATTCGATTCTCGAAATGGCTGGGCACAAAACTTCAGGGCGGGCGAAGAAGTTGATCGTGGCTGGCTGCTTGGTGGAGCGCTATCGCGACGAAATCCGCAAGCGCATTCCTGAAGTGGACGCTGTGGTGGGAACGGGGGAATTGCAGAATATTTTGGTGGCGGCGGGCATTGCGGCTCCGCTGCAGGTTGCTGCGGCGAATCTGGATTCTCCGTTTGTGGTGTTGCCTTCGCGCGCCGAGGGCGATGCGCGGGCGGCGCAGGGACGATTCTCGCGCGGGCAATGGGATGGCGCGATTGCGGATCTTCCCAACTACTTGTACGACGATGAAACTCCGCGCGTGCTGGCTACGCCGAAGTCGACGGCCTACATCAAGATCGCTGAGGGCTGCGATCATCCTTGTACGTTTTGTATTATCCCGCAGTTGCGCGGGCAATTTCGTTCGCGGCGCTTTGAGTCGGTGATTGCGGAGGCTGAGCGGTTGGCACAAGTTGGCGTGCGCGAGATCACTCTGATCGGGCAAGACACAACTTGCTACGGCGAAGATTTCGGACTGAAGGATGGCCTGGCGCTGCTGATTGAGAAGCTGGCAAAGATCGAAGACTTGCGATGGGTTCGATTTTTGTATGCGTATCCCAACAAGATTACGGGCAAGTTGCTGGAGACGATTGCATCGTCGGAGAAGATTTGTTCTTACATGGATGTGCCGCTGCAGCATGCGTCGGCGGCGGTGCTGAAGCGCATGAAGCGCGGCGGCGGAGCGGATGTTTTTCTGCGGTCGCTTGAGAGGATGCGGCGCACGATTCCTGGACTGACTTTGCGTACGTCGTTTATTGTCGGCTTTCCGGGCGAAAGCGAGAAGGAATTTGAAGAGCTGTGCGAATTTGTCCGCGAAGCTCAGTTTGACTGGATGGGAACTTTTTCCTATTCCGATCAGGATGGGGCGGATGCATATGGATTGGACGGGAAAGTTTCGGTGCGCGAGATCGAGCGGCGGAGAAAGCATCTGATGGGAATTCAGCGGCAGATCAGCAAGAAGAAAAAGAAGGCGCTCGTCGGACAAGAGTTTGATCTGTTGCTCGAGGGAACGTCGGAAGAAACCGATCTGCTGATGGAGGGCCGCACTTCGATGCATGCACCCGAGATCGACGGTAAAGTTTTTGTGAATGAGTTTCCGGAAGACACCGAGCCGCAGCCGGGCGAGTTTTACCGTTGCCAGATCACGGAAGCGCACGATTACGATCTGGTGGTGAAGATTCTGTAGCGGTTCGTTTTATATTCAAAAGTTTGGCCGGCAAGAACCTGGAACATTTCCCGCCATGGCACGCAAGCGCACTCTGAAACTTCGCTGCCCGATCTGCAAGAAAACCGTGAAGAGCGGTGACCCGGAGTTCCCTTTCTGCAGCGACCGCTGCCGCACTATTGATCTAGGTAAATGGGCGAGCGGAGGTTATGTGATTCCGTCGCCGGTCACGGACGCGGATGAGCAGATTCGAGAGACTACGCCGGAAGACACGGACGAGGAATTGTGAAGACGCTCGAGCGAACTCCGTCGTGGGCAACGATCGTCGCCACGTTTTTCGGAATCGGGCGATTGCGGCCCGGGCCCGGCAGCTGGGCATCGGCGGTAACGGTGTTGTTGTGGGCGGCGCTGGCGTATGTTCTCGCGACTTCGCTCCGGACGCCGTTGGCAATCGCGTTGGCGCTGGTGGTCACGCTGATCGGCATCCCCGCTGCCACTCGGGTTGCGCGAGGTTCGGAAATAAAAGATCCGCAGTTCGTGGTGATCGATGAGGTTGCGGGTCAACTGGTCGCTCTGATTGCCGTGCCGCTTACTTGGAAATCTTTTCTGGCGGGCTTTATACTTTTTAGAGCCTTCGATATCGTAAAGCCGCCTCCGGTGCGACAATTGGAGGCGCTTCCAGAAGGTAGCGGGATTGTGCTGGACGACGTCGCCGCGGGTCTTTGCGCGCTGGGAGGTATGCACCTCTTATTGCACTTTAATGTTCTAAGATAGGGTCTTCTGAGATAGGCCTTCAAAAGTAGTGTGAGTATTTCCTCATGGGATTTTCCGATCGTATCCTCGGTAAGAAAAGCACGAATGGCGGACCGCACATCGAGTCTGTGTCGCCGGTGTTGGCGTTGGCAGGCGGCGAAGTGCGCATTGCGGGTTCGGGATTGCGGCCGCCGCAGTATCAGCGCCCGCGCGTGCAGTTCGGCGACGTAGAGGGCGGCGTCGTCATCAGCTCGGATGCCTTTCTCGTCGCTCGTGTTCCTGAGGGAGCGACTTCGGGCCCCGTGGTTGTGGCCGCCGAGGGGCATATCAGCAATGCGCACACGGTCAAGGTCGCGGTGCCTATTGCCGAGAGTTTGCATCCTGTTACGAACCCGGCGCTCGATGCGCAAGGCAATATCTACGCGACTTTTTCAGGATCGCGCGGGCAGAAAGTTCCGGTTGCGATCTTCAAGATCGATACCAATTATGTTGTGAAGCCGTTCGTCATGGAGATGATGAACGCGACCGCGATCGCTTTCGACCGGCAGGGACAGATGTACGTTTCTTCCCGCCACGACGGCGCTGTATATCGCGTGGCGCAGAACGGAAGCATGACTACGTACGCCGAGGGCATGGGCGTGGCCACGGGCATGGCTTTTGACCGGAATCAGAATCTCTACGTGGGCGACCGTAGCGGCACGATTTTTAAAATTGGCCGCGACCAGCAGATGTTTGTGTTCGCCACGCTGGAGCCGAGCGTTTCGGCATACCATCTGGCCTTCGGTCCGCAGGGAGATTTATTTGTGACCGGGCCGACCACCTCGAGTTTTGACTGCGTGCACAGAATCGATCCGCAGGGGACGGTACACACATTCTTCCGCGGCCTGGGACGCCCGCAGGGCTTGGCTTTCGACTCGCTGGGCAATCTGTATGTGGCGGCATCGCTCTCTGGCCGGCGCGGCATTGTGAAGATCACGCCGGAAGGCAAAGCTAGCCTGGAAGTTGCAGGCCATGGCCTGGTTGGACTAGCTTTTGCGCCGGGACGAAGCGTGATTCTTGCCACTACGGACGCGGTGCATCATCTTTCGTGGAATAATGCCGGGCTGCCGCTGCTGCCGGAATAGCTGAAGCCAGTTCTCGGTTCTCAGTTCTCAGAAAAAACCTAACCTTTAAGGCTGAGAACTGAGTACCGAGAACTGAGAACTGCCTTTATCATTTACACTTCTAGCCGTGGACGCTGAGATCATTGCGGTTGGCTCCGAGTTGCTGACGCCCTTCCGTACAGATACGAATTCCCTCTATCTCACCGAGCAGATCAATCAACTAGGCGTGGAGGTGGTTTACAAGTGCGTGGTCGGCGACGATCTCAAGCGACTCGTCGCGGCCGCTCAGCATGCGCTGTTTCGCTCGGAGATCGTGATTTTCAGCGGCGGCCTCGGTCCCACCGAAGACGACCTTACCCGTGAAGCCGTTGCCGAAGCTCTGGGTCTTCCGTTGCATCGGGATGAAGAAATTCTGGCCGGGATTGAGCGGCGATTCGCCGCGCGCGGCTGGAAAATGTCTGCGAACAATGCCAAGCAGGCTGATGTGCTCGAGGGCGCGGTGGTGCTTCCTAATCCGAATGGCACTGCGCCGGGACAGTGGCTGAGCGGCAAGTTCGATGGACGCGAGCGCATTGTCATCCTGCTGCCCGGGCCTCCGCACGAGTTGAAGGGTTTGTTCGAGGCGGAATGCCGCGAGCGGCTGCGCGCGAAGTTGCCACCGGCATTTTTGGCGACTCGCGTATTAAAGGTAGCGATGCTCGGCGAATCTCATGTAGATGCCCGAGTGGCTCCCATCTACAAGCGCTTTGCCGATGTGCAGACCACTATTCTGGCGGGAGCGGGAGAGATCCAACTGCATTTCAAATCACGCGCCGAGACCATGGAGGCCGCGCAGGCGCGCGTGGACGAAGCGGCCGACGCGGTCGAGGAAGAACTCGACGATACGGTGTACTCGCGGAATGGCGAGTCGCTCGAGCAAATCGTTGGCTACTGGCTGCAGATGCGTAACGCCACGCTGGCCGTCGCGGAATCATGCACGGGCGGTCTGCTTGGCGAACGCATTACTTCGATCGGCGGCAGTTCGCGTTATTTTGCCGGCGGCGCGATCGTCTATGCGGATGCGGTCAAGACTGAACTTGCGGGAGTGCCCGCCGACATGATCGAACGTCACGGCGCGGTGAGCCGCGAAGTGGCGGCGGCGCTGGCAGAGGGCATCCGCTACCGCTGCGAGGCTACACTCGGCATCGGAATCACGGGTGTTGCCGGGCCAAGCGGAGGAACGCCGGAGAAGCCTGTGGGATTGGTATTTCACGCCTTAGCCAGCGCTGGTGGGACGGAAGTGATTGAGCGGAACTTCCCCGGCGACCGCAAACGCATTCGCTGGTTCGCAACGACATTGGCGCTCGATATGGTGCGCAAGAAGTTGATGTGAAGAGAAGCTCTTAGCTCTTGGCTCTTGGCTCTTGGCTCTTAGCTTGGAGTTCCGCCGCTCAACGATTCAAGCTAAAGGCTAAGAGCTAAGAGCTTCCTATGCGCCTTTTCGTTGCCCTCGACATCGACGATGTTATCCGCAGTCGAATCGCCCGCTTTCTCGACGGCGTGCGCGAATTTGCTCCGGATGCCCGTTGGGCGCGCTCCGAATCGCTGCACGTGACTTTGAAATTCATCGGTGAAAAGCCCGGGGAAGACGTCGACAAGATCAGGCATGCTCTGGAAACGATTGCTGCTGAAAGTTTCGCAATGAACTTCCGCGGTTACGGATTCTTTCCAACCGCGCGATCACCGAGGGTGTTCTGGATCGGTATTGAGGGAGGGTTAGCGCTTCCTGCTCTGGCTTCGATAGTGGATGACAGGCTGGCATCGCTCGACATTCCGAAAGAGGAGTATGCTTTTACACCGCACCTTACGCTGGCGCGAGGCGGCAGTTCGGGATCGCCACGCTCGCAGAAAGCGGATCGCCCGAACCGCAAGTTTCAGCACCTGCAAGAAAAACTGTCGGCTTTTCCCCCGCCGGAGTTTGGTACCATGACCGTCCGCGAGTTTTTTCTTTATCAGAGCCAGCTTTCTGCCGGCGGCTCAAAATACACGAAGCTTGCGGAATTTGCTCTGCGTTAGCCCAGCACGCACTTGTCGACACTCATCATCATCGCCGCATCAAGCTACCTGCTGGGTTCGATTCCCTTTGGATATCTGCTGGTACGCATCTTCCGCGGTGAGGACGTACGCCAAAGCGGCAGCGGAAATATCGGAGCGACGAATGTCTCCCGCACATCGCCAGTGCTCGGAATCATGACGCTGTTGCTCGATGCCCTCAAGGGAGCGATCGCCGCGCTCTTGTCCTATTTTTTATGGATTCGGATGGGGCTTCGAACGGGGAGTATCGACGTTCTACCTTTTGTGCCCATGTCCTTAGCCGCCTTATTCGCGGTGCTGGGTCATATATTTCCGGTGTGGTTGAAATTTCACGGAGGCAAGGGGGTCGCAACGGCGTTGGGGTCATTCGCTATAGTCGCTCCTACATCGGTGTTAATTGCTGCTGCAATTTTTATCGGAGTCGTAATTATTTTTCGCTATGTATCGCTGGGCTCGATTCTAGCTGTCGCCTCATTTCCATTTCTCGCTTTCGAATTGTATCCGTGGGCTCACACAGCTCTGATCCTGGCGGTGATTACCACCACTTCCCTGCTCATCGTCGTTAAGCATCACGAGAACATCCGCCGCATATTGGCGGGCACGGAAAACCGCGTGGGAGCGAAGCACGCATGAGCAACATTGCGATCATCGGCGCGGGGGCATGGGGCACGGCGCTGTCGATTGTTCTCGGACGCAAGGAAACTCACCAGGTGCGGCTGTGGGCGCACGAGAAAGAAGTTTGCGAATCGATCGCTCAGCAGCAGCGCGTGAATGAAAAGTTTCTTCCCGGCCAGACCATTCCGGCATGCGTAACGCCCTGCAATGATCTTGCGGAGGCGCTTGAGGGAAGCACGATTGTGGTGAGCGTGATGCCCTCGCAACATTGCCGCCGCCTGTTTGAGCGCATGCGGCCGCACCTGCACGCTGAGACCCTGATCGTGAGCGCAACCAAGGGCCTGGAAGAAAATTCCCTGCTGCGCATGACCGAGGTGATTGCGCAGGTTTGCAACCGCGATGACAGGCCGGCGCTGCGGATTGGCGCGCTTAGCGGTCCCTCGTTCGCTCTGGAGGCGGCGCGCGGCGATCCAACGGCAATCGCCGTCGCCTCACAAGATAAAGAACTCGCGCGCACAGTGCAGCAGGAATTCAGTCATGCCAGCTTTCGTATTTATACCAATGAAGATCCTGTGGGCGTGGAACTTGGCGGAGCACTGAAAAATACAATTGCAATCGCCGCCGGGGTCAGCGCGGGTCTCGGGTTCGGGCACAATTCTGTGGCGGCACTCATCACGCGCGGTTTGGCGGAGATGACGCGACTAGTCGTGGCTTGCGGCGGCAGAGCCGAAACTATGGCGGGCCTCGCCGGCCTGGGCGATCTTGTGCTCACCTGCACGGGCGGCCTTTCGCGCAATCGCAGCGTGGGGGTCGAGCTTGGCCGTGGACGAAAGCTCCCGGAAATTCTCGCTGGGATGCATGGCACGGTCGCGGAAGGAATTTTCACTACCGCGGCGGCGGTTGGTCTGGCACGCGCGCGCGGCGTCGAAATGCCAATCACCGAACAAATGCACGCCATTCTGCACGAGGGCAAAGCTCCTCGCGAAGCGATCTACGAACTGATGACTCGCAGCAGCAAAAGCGAAGCGCTCAGGACATAAGCCGCACACACCGCCAACTGGCGTCAAGTGTGGTTTCATTGCCAAACCCGCGCCAGACGCCCATTTTCGCTGGTACTTTCGTAACGGTGAAGCTCACGGTTTTCCCCTCTCAGCACTCCTCGCCCCATTAGAATTCTATAGATACCTGTGAACTCTGCCGCCACTTCGATCGACGGCCCCCCCGAAACGAACCAGAGGAGCGATTTGCCTGCCAAGGCCCTCAATCCGGCGCGCGTGCCCATTTTGTATGTAATCCTCGGCGTGCTGCTCGTGATCAGCATCGTCCCCATGTATTTCTACTCCTCGGAAGTGGAAAAAATTAATCGGGACCGGCTGAAGACCAACGAAATGCTGCTGCAGAACACGGTGACGCGGTCGTTGTCCGATGATCTTTCGCAGCATGAACATTCTCTGCGGATGATGTTGGCCAATCTTTCCTCGGCGATTCAAGTTGCGAGCGGCGGCGACATTGGCGGAAAAAACATTCAGGCGCCGGAGTTGCGTGCCCTGCTGGAAAATTTTGTTTCTTCCTCCGATGAACTGGCTTATGCGACTCTGCTCAACTCCGAAGCGAAGGGCGTTTCCGCTGGACGAATCGCTCCGGATGCCTTTCTGCAGCGGGAGTTGCAATACGCTTTTGACGCAGCCCGCGATGGCCGCGCCTACAACGGGCAGGCGCTTCAGGTAGAGGATGGAAAGAACGCGAGGACAGTTGTACTGGTAAGCAGTCCTGTAAGTTACGGTGGACGGTTTTTGGGGATGGTGGGCGCGGTCGTAGACTTGCGATTTCTGATTCAACGGCTTCAGGAAGCAACGCGCGGCGGCCTGACTCCATATGTTGTCGATGCCCAGGGGCGACTGGTGGCCGCCGGCACTCCGCAATATGTGACTGGACAGGACATGAAGAACCTTGAGATCGTCCGCAACTTTGTGGACGAATCGAATAAGGCACAAGTCGCCGCCACGAAAGAGTTCGCCGTGCAGGAAGGCAAGAACAATGTTGAGATGCTCGGCACCTACAGCCCGGTGACCGCGCTGGATTGGGCGGTCGTGGTGCAGAAGCCGCAGTTGGAGGCTTACCGAGATGTCGCCGAAATGCAGAGCAAAGCGCGCCTGCTGGCGCTGCTGGCTGTTCTGCTGAGCATTGGGGTAAGCATCTTCGCGGCGCGTAGAATCACAAATCCCTTGCAAATCCTTACTCAATCCAGCCGCGCTTTGGCACGCGGCGACTTTTCGCAGCGGGTTCACCTCGCCAGCCACACTGAAATCGGCGAGTTGGCTGAGACTTTTAATGCTATGTCGAAGGATCTTGAACAGTTCGTTGAGGATTTGAAGCGGGCCGCCGACGAGAATCGCGCTCTGTTTCTTGGCTCCATTCAGATGCTGGCTGGCGCCGTCGACGAGAAGGATCCCTATACTCGCGGCCACTCTGACCGTGTAACGCGCTACTCGCTCCTGATCGGCAAAGAACTGAACTTGCCACCTGATTTTATGGAGACGCTGCAGATTTCCGCGCAACTCCACGACGTGGGCAAGATCGGCATCGAAGATCGCATCCTCAAAAAGCCGGGCTCGCTGACTGCGGAAGAATTTGAGGTGATGAAAACTCATACCACAAAGGGCGCTAATATCCTGAGGCCGGTAGTTCAGCTTGCAGAAATGCTGCCCGGTATTGAACTTCATCACGAAGCTCTCGACGGGCGTGGCTATCCTTACGGTCTTCAAGGCGATCAAATTCCTCTGCTGGCGCGCGTCATCGCGGTAGCCGACACTTTCGATGCTCTCACCACGAATCGTCCTTATCAACACGCATACCCTCCGGAAGAAGCGTTGAAAATCATTCGCAATCTCGCCGGAAAACGCCTTGATCCCGAGCCGGTTGCGGCGCTGGTGGCGGCTTACGGACGAGGCGAGATTCGCATTCAGCGCAGCATCGCGATCAAACGCCCGGTGGCGCCGGATGCAGCTGTCAGCGGAAATGTTGAAGTCCCCCTGCCTACACCCATTCCGACAGCGCAGGCGGCTGAAGCCGGCGGGCTGGAAAGAACGCGCGTCTAGCTCCCAGTACCCAGTACCGAGTACCGAGCAACACCTTCCTGCCCACCATCTCGCGAGTCCTCGCTCCTGGATTTTCTAGGTACTAGGTACTAGGTACTCGATACTGACATTCGACCGCTATAATCAAGCAGGACCCTCATGATTCAAACTCTGTTCGGCAGTACCGAAGAAAAGAAAACTGGACTCTTCGAGCGCATGAAGCAGGCGGTCACGCGCACGCGGGAGAACCTTGCCGAACGCATTGAAGAAGTCGTTTCTTTCGGCAAGGAAATCGACCGGAACACGCTCGACGATCTGGAAGCCACGCTGATCAGCGCCGACCTCGGCTCCACGACCACACAGGAAGTGCTCGGCAAGCTGCGCGACAAGGCTGATCGCAAACAGATCAAGGATGTGCAGGAGTTGAAGCGGCTGCTGAAAGAAGAGTTGCTGGCCATTTTGAATGCAGCGAATACGACCCCCGTTCAACGAGTATCTGGAACGCCCGAAGTAATTCTGGTGGTCGGGGTCAACGGAACCGGCAAGACGACAACCATTGGCAAGCTGTCGCAGGTATTTCGCGCGCAGGGCAAGAGTGTGCTGCTGTGCGCGGCCGATACTTTCCGCGCGGCTGCCATTGATCAACTCGAAATCTGGGGAAAGCGTACGGGCACGGAAGTCATCAAGACCAAGCCCGGCGGAGATCCCTCGGCCGTGCTGTTCGACGCGCTGCAAGCCGCAACCGCGCGCAAGACAGACTACGTGATCGTTGACACTGCCGGCCGACTTCACACGAAAACCAGCCTTATGTCAGAGCTGGACAAAATGCGCCGCACGGCCCAGCGCATTATTCCCGGAGCTCCGCACGAAACTTTGCTGGTGATGGACGCCACTACCGGACAAAATGGATTGCAACAGGCGCGCCAGTTCACGCAATCGGCAGGCGTTACCGGCATCGTGCTCAGCAAGCTTGACGGTACTGCAAAAGGCGGAGTAGTCGTCGCCATCTCGCGCGAACTGGGACTCCCCGTGCGCTTCGTCGGCGTGGGAGAGAAGGTGGGCGATCTGCTGCCGTTCGACCCGAAAGAGTTTGTAGATTCGCTGTTTGAATAGAGGCCTTTCACCACGGAGGCACGGAGTCACGGAGAAACCCTTAGGCAGTTGGTCTTCTCCGTGCCTCCGTGGTGGATTTGATTTTTCCGTTAGGATGCCAGACGCCGCCACTGACGAGCAGTTCCTGCGCCGGGCGCTTGATCTAGCGCTCCAAGGCATCGGATTGGCTTCACCAAATCCGTATGTCGGCGCTGTGATTGTCGACGCACACGAAAACGTCGTGGGCACTGGCGTTTATACCTACGATGGCGTGAAGCATGCAGAAGTGCGCGCGCTCGAGCAAGCTGGCGAGAAAGCTCGCGGGGGCACGCTCTACATCAATCTCGAACCACACTCGCATCAGGGACGCACGCCTCCATGCACCGACGCATTGATCGCTGCCGGAATTCGCCGCGTTGTCGCTTCGATGCCCGATCCGAATCCAAAAGTAAGTGGGCGAGGCTTTGAGAAATTGCGTGCCGCCGGCGTTCAGGTGGAAGTTGGAGGACTGGAGGCCGAAGCCCGTCGTTTGAACGAGGCTTTCGCTCGCTATGTTTGCCACGGCATCCCGCTAGTGACGCTGAAGTCTGCGATGACGCTCGATGGCAGGATCGCACCGCCTCCAGCAGTCGGTTTGAACCGCGTGGTGGGAACTCCTCCCGGCGGATGGATTACTGGCGAGGACGCCCGCGCACACGTCCATCAACAGCGGCATCGGAGCGACGCCATCATGGTTGGTGCAGGAACGATCCTCGCCGACGATCCGCTGCTCACCGATCGCAGTGGCAATTCGCGGCGGCGTCCGTTGTTGCGCGTGATCCTGGACTCGCATCTCCGACTGCCCTCGGACTCGCGCGTAGTGTTGAGCGCCGCGAATGACGTGCTGGTGTTCTATTCCTCAGCGGATGAAAAGAAAAAGAGAGAATTGGAAGCGCGCGGCACTCGAGTGGAGCAGCTTCCATCGTCAGCACCGGACGGCCGCCCTGATATTCACGCAATCTTACGCCGCCTGGGAGAACTTGAAATCACCAGCGTGATGATCGAAGGCGGATCGACCGTGAATGGAACGGTGCTCGCATCCGGGGCAGTCGACAAAGTTTTCCTGTATTACGCGCCGAAGATCATGGCGCGCGAGGGATCGGTTCCCTTCGCCTCAGGCGCCGGCTTCCGCGAATTGGAGAAGTCTTTGCAAATTGAGCATGTTCAGTTGCATCGCTTCGGAGACGACTTTGCCGTGGAAGGATATCTGCGCAATCCGTACGAAGAGTGAAGGTCTGGACCACGGACTAACCTGCGCTTGGCACTTGACCAACGGCTAATTGGGTAGCCGGCGGTTTTGAATTTAATGACTCCGCAAAAGGAGGAACCATCGAAGGCTGACGGTGAGCATCAACACGATGCCAGCAATGTTAAGGAAGCGGCTCACCAATTTGGAACGGCTAGATTGTATCCCCCATGGTATAGCCGCAACCCAACAAATCAGGGCTAGGATATTCATGGCCAAGGTTAATCTCAAGCGACTGCCTCCTGCGTCTTGCGCTCTAATAGTCCCACCAATTCCCGTAAACTCCAAATGAGATCCGTTTGGCCCGCCTTTGCTAATTGTGGCTCTGCTCCATTGTAGGTTTATGATGTTAGGTTGCAAATCGAGGCCATAATGTTTACCGGCATCATTGAAGAAGTTGGTCGTGTCGCTCGCATCGAACAACGCGGTGAGAATCGCCGCATCACCATTGCAGCTAAGAACGCGCCGAAGGAACTGAAAGCGGGCGACAGCGCCTCTGTAAGCGGAGTCTGCCTGACTGCGCTCGACATCAAATCAGGCTCCTTCAGCGCAAACCTGGCACCCGAAACCTGGGCGTTAACGTCGTTCTCGCGCATACACGAGGGCGCGCTGGTGAACCTGGAACTGCCGATGAAAGCCGATGGCCGCTTTGGCGGACACATCGTGCAAGGCCATGTGGATGGCGTGGGCAAGCTCATCACACTTGAGCGCATCGCCGACTCCGAAAACTTCTGGCTGCGCATCGAACTGCCCCGCGATGTGAAGAAGTACACCGTCTACAAGGGTTCGCTCTGCATCGAGGGCATCAGCCTCACCGTGGCAAAGCTTGAAGATGGAATCTGCACCGTCGCCATCATTCCCCACACCGTAGAGATGACGAATCTCAACTCGCTCAAGCCGGGCAATCCCGTGAATCTCGAGGCCGATCTGATCGCGAAGTATGTCGAGAAGATGATGACGCGGGAAGCGGCCGAAAGTACGCTCACCGTGGAAGAGTTGGTGCGGCAAGGGTTTTAAGAGCAGTGGTCAGTGGTCAGTGGATTAGGCTTCATCTGACGGGGCGTGACTTCATGAATCTGCAGAGCGGCAAAGCCGCGGACTCTTCGCGACCACTCTCTGCACGCGATGCCGGCCTTTGCGCCGATTGCATCCATGCCCGGCAAATTACATCCGACCGCGCATCAACGTTTCTGCAGTGCCAATTCTCGTTCACCGATCCGCGGTTTCCGAAATATCCGCGACTCCCGGTCCTCGCATGCAACGGCTACAAGCAGCAAGCGGGGGCTGGGTTAACCGACGACTGACCACTGATCACCGACCACCGCCTTTAACACGTTTCGATTTTCAGTTCGTCGAGTTCCAGAAATTCCTGCACAATAGTTTCCGTGGATTTTTCCATCTCCGCATACGTTCCGAAGAAAATCGCCTTCCCTTCGTACAAGAAAACTATCCGATCCGCCAGTTTCTTGGCGAGACGCATGTCGTGCGTGACTACGATGCTGGTCAGATTCAGTTGCAGTTTGAGACGCCCGATAAGATCGCCGAGCAGTTGCGCCATCAGCGGATCGACCATCGTAGTCGGTTCGTCGTAGAGAACGCATTCCGGCCGCGCCGCCAGAGCCCGCGCAATCGCCACCGAGCGCTTCATTCCTGTCGACAAGTCCGACGGGAGCAAATCGCGCATTTCCTGCACTCCGACCATCTTTAGCAGGCCCTCGACGATCTCAGCGATCTGCTCGTCAGACAGCCCGCCGCTTTCGCGCAGCGGAAACGCCACATTCTCACCGACGGTCAGCGAATCAAAGAGCGCTCCATTTTGAAAAACCATGGTGACTTTCTTTCGCACCGCTTCCATCTGCTGTTCGGTAAAGTCGGTGACGTCTTCGCCGGCGACGATCACCCGGCCGGAATCCGCTTTGAGAAAACCCATGAGCAGTTGCAGCGAGACGGATTTGCCCACGCCGCTTCGCCCCAGGATGCAGACGGTTTCGGCCGGCATGACGCTGAAGCTGACACGATTAAGCACGGCGTTGTCGCCGAAACTCTTGGAGACTTCGCGGAACTCGATGTAAGGCTGCTGCGCGGGATCGGGCATGATCTGGCTCTCGAATTACTTTAGCCGCTAAACTCTTCCCTTCTCAGTTTTTAATTCCTCAGGCGTGTTCATGTTGCGAAAAATACTGGAAGAAAATCCGGCGACGCTTAATTCTTCTTCCGTGATGGTCCGGGTTTCCGCCAGATCAAATAATCGATCGATGCGATTGTTTCCAGAACGCAGAGCACTTTCCGCGACGTCGGCAAATTCACGCCGGTAAATCGCACACAGGGGCTGTCTGCGTTCGTCGCTCACCGGGACAACCACGATCGCATCCGGCGTAGCCCGCGCCTGGCTAATCAAATATTGCAAAAGCGTCCACGAGACAAATGGAGTATCCACGGCTAACATCACGTTCAGTTCGGTAGGCGAAGACCGCAACGCCGCATGAATTCCGCCGAGCGGCCCGCAGTCGCAGAATATGTCTTCGACTACCGGGGCAAACGGCGCAAACTTTTCTGCGCTGCCCACGATACGCACATCCGGTGTAACCGAGCGCGCCAGGTCGAGCGCCCGGGCCAGCAGCGTACGGCCATCGTACTCAACGAATGCTTTATCTGTGCCCATGCGCGTGCTCTTGCCGCCGGCGAGGATGAAGGCGGTGACCGCGGGCGAGCCGTCCATTGGGCGATGATACACGGAGTCGATTGCGGTTGACGCGCGGCTCGACGCGCAAGTTGCGTAACATAGTACCCACCTCAATTCGCCCTACACCCACGTCAACGTGACCAATCCTCGCCGAACATTGCACGGAAGTAACCTACCCTAAAACACCGTTCCGGGAGATGATACGGTTTCGGACGCTTCCCCGAAGCCCGAACGTAACCATCATGCCCCAGAAACTCATGGATGTTCTTATGCTTGGCCGCTGCTCCCACGAGTTTTCCTGGCCCCGGCGCGGCACTGACGGAGATTACTACCAAGTCTGCCTGTTGTGCGCAGCCGAATACAAATATGACTGGACGACCATGCGCCGCACCAAGCGCGTGGAGCATGCCAAGCCCGATACCGTTGTGCGGCGCAGCCACACTCGTGAGAAACGGCCGTCGTGGACCCCTCGTGCCCGCCGCCTGAAGCTGGACGTGGCGCTTCGATATCGCGTTAACAGCACAAGTACTTGGTATGAAGGCACGATCGAAAACCTTAGCCAGAGCGGATTGTTATTTCAAGGGCCGCAGCGGCTGCCGGCAAATGCTCTGATCGAGATGGTGTTTGAGATGCCCGAGGAGATTTCCGGCCAGAAGAACCGAAACGTTCTCTGCCAAGGCCGCGTCATCCGTTGCGAAGATCCTCAAGACCAGAAGACCGCGAGTCGAGATCCAGAAGATCAAGTCACGGAGGATAGCGTCAGCGTTCTGGCTGCCTCCATCGTCGACTATAAGTTCATTCACTAAATCTTCGGCATGAGGCGATCGCAAGCGAACGAATCGCAACTGCAATTTCGGGTTTTGGAAAATTAAGTTCCTCTTTTTCGATTGTGCGCGAGCGCACAGACATCCTCAAGATCCTCCTGCATCTCTAACAAACGCATAGTGATTCACAGCATTTCTGCGGCTCTCGCTGTTCCAACTCCGTAACAACTAATTTTTTCTTAGCGTGTCCGCGCCAGTTGGTGGTAATGTGCGCGCACTAATTTTCGGACACCCCTGCATCCACTGTCCGGATTCGTCGTGTGCATGTCCGCGCCATTGCAGTCCCTGGCCGTGATTCACGTCGAATAAGGAGGAGCCTTGCTACGCTCAACGAACTTCTCGCCTCTGGCGAGAAGGTTACATTCCATTCCCTCCATCCCCTCCCCCGGGATCTTCGGTCCCCGGTCGTCTCAACCAGGGTCTTGAATTGGCGACCCATCGCATGCAGCGAAGACACCTCTGAAGGAGGAATCGTGATCAACACAGCTAAGCTCGCAGCGTTATTGACCGTGGCGGTGCTATTCCTTGCCGGAATGGCATTTGCTCAAACCGATCCTGGAGTTCAGAGCGCCAACCGCGGCGCCGGCGCAGCACTTTCTTCGGTATTGTCGAACAGTCCGTCGGGCATACTTTCTTTCTTCACCGACGGCCAGTCTCGGTTCGAAACCGTGGAGTCCGTTTCCGGCAACTCCTCAGGCAACAACGGCCTCGGACCACGCTTCAACTCAAATCAATGCAGCTCTTGCCACGCGCAACCCGCCGTCGGCGGAACCGGCGCAGCCACCAACCCTCAATTCCTGTTCACCAGCAACGGGGTCGCGCCGGGCAACACCATGCCGTCGTTTATCACTGCGACCGGCCCTACCCTGGAAGCGCGGTTCCCGTATTTCTTCAACACAAACGGTTCGGTCAACCTCAACTCTCCGAATGGGGGAGTGGAAACCCTGTTCACGGTCACGGGCCGCTCTGATGCCGGCGCCTGCACCAGCGCCACCGCGCTGCCGCAGCCCAGCTTCGCCACTGCGGTGTCAGAGAACAACATCATCTTCCGCATCCCGACGCCGGTATTTGGCGCAGGCCTGATCGAGAACCTCGACGACTCGACTTTATTGAACAACCAGGTGAACAATCTCAACAACAACGTTGGCGTCTCCGGCACGTTCAATCACAACGGCAACGACGGCACCATCAGCCGCTTTGGCTGGAAGGCGCAGAACAAGTCGCTCCACATCTTTGCCGGCGAGGCTTACAACGTGGAGATGGGAATCAGCAATGAGCTCTTTCCACAAGACCGCCCATTGCCCGGCGAAGATGGTCAGGGCGGAACCGGCGACACTGGCTTGGTATCGACCTGCCTGAACCTCGGCGGGGCAGGTTATCCGGAGGACACGTCGAACCCTGCCGCGACGCCGAATTCAGCGGTGCTCGATGACGTATCGGCGTTCGCGAACTTCATGCGGTTCCTGGCTCCGCCGCCAACCGGCAGCGTTGTGCTGAATGGACAAACTGTTTCCAATAGCACGATTTCCACCGGCGCATCTTTGTTCGTTTCCACCGGCTGCTCGGTCTGCCACAATCCGACTCCAGGCACAACCCAGCCCTCGGGTTTCACCTCGTCGTTGAATAAGGTTCCCGTGAATTCCTACTCCGATCTTGAGATCCACAACATGGGAAGTTTGTTGGCTGACAATGTTTCGCAAGGCAGCGCGGGCGGCAGCCAGTTCCGCACCGCTCCGCTGTGGGGCCTCGGACAGCGAATCTTCCTGCTGCACGATGGCCGCACCACAAACCTGGTGACCGCGATTCAGGACCACGCAAGCCACAGCAGCGAAGCCACCACTGTGGAGGAACAGTTCTTTGAGCTCTCCACCACGCAGCAGCAGGACATATTAGATTTCCTGCGTTCTTTGTAATTGGGGGGCTTCGGGCTTCGGGCTTCGGGCTTCGGCTTCGGGCTTCGGCGGTCGGGCTGCGAGTGCCGGCTGTCGCGCTTCGGGTTCGGGTGCTGGCTGTCGGGATTTCGTTCCGGCGTTGCCGAAGCCCGATAGCCGACGCCCGGAGCCCGCATCCTTCCCCTTCGGCTTGTCATCCCGTAGCGGAGCGAGGGATCTTGGTTCTTGCCTGCGCTGGCAGCTCGGTACGCATCGGCAGAAACCAAGATTCCTCACTTCGTTCGGGGCGACAGCGTTTTAGGCGACGCAACTCTCCAAGGAGGAACATGCTCTCAGAATTCCGACGTTCCATAATCGCGCTCGCGACTGCGCTGCCGTTGCTGGCTTGGAGTCAAGATGCCAAACCGCAGGCTCCTCTCAGAAACGGCGGCGACTTCTCCGATAACGTATCGCCGTCCGCTACGAAAGTGCCTACGGGAGTGATTCTGGTAAAAGGCGCGTGGTCGAGCGCGAGTGATTCCGTGACTCCCGTGCCCGAGGGTGGAAGCACAACGAACAATGTTTTCACCGATCAGTATTTTGGAATGACTTACGCTCTGCCTCCCGATTGGGAAGAAAAATACAAAGGACCGCCACCGTCAGATAGCGGCCGTTACGTGCTCGCGCAACTCAGGCCGATCGACACCTTCAAAGGGGCTCGCGCCACGATGCTGGTCACCGCTCAGGACATGTTCTTCAATCCACTCCCAGGGTCGAACGCGCTCGATCTCATTAATTATTCCAAAGATCATCTTCAAGCTGACTACAAAGTGGAAATGCCGCCTACGCCTACCCAGATCGCCGGCCGCCCCTTCACCTTCTTTGCATATTGGTCTCCCGTGGCAGAGCTGCACTGGTATGTTATGGCCACCGAGATTCGCTGTCATACGGTGGAAATTATTCTAAGCAGCCGAGACACTAAATTTCTGGAAAACCTGGTCCTCGATCTGAGCAAGATGAAACTGACCGCAGACCCTGGTCCCGCGGGCGGGGGTTCTGCTCCGGTTTGCATTCAGGATTACGCCAAGGATGAAAATGTGCTTGCCCGCGTCGACCCAGTTTTCACTGAGCATCGCTTCAACGCGGTTCCTGTCCGAATCATTATCGATAAAGAGGGCAAGGTAAAACACATTCACTTCCTCAGCGCGTTTCCCGATCAGGCGAAAGTGGTCACCGACGCTCTCGGCCAATGGAAGTTCAAGCCCTACCGCAAGAACGGCCAGCCGGTCGAGGTAGAAACCGGCCTGATGTTTGGGCGCGCGGCTTATCCGAAAAGAACTTCGACTGCGGAGCGCACGACGGAGTGACAGGTTATACGCCACAAGCACAGGTGACTTAGATCACAGTCAAACTTCAACCCGCCTCCTAGACTAGCCTGTTTGTACGAATAGGCTCGTTAGCCTCCAGGAGGAATTATGCGCACAATGAAGTTCTGCGGTGTAGCTGCGATTCTGCTGACGGTTGTGTCATTCGCCGTGGCTCAGGATCAGAGCGCACCGGCATCCGATCAGAAATCATCGGTCACGGTGAAACACGTTCCCATCACCAAAACATCGTCCACGTCCGGCAGTGAGATGTTCATCAACTATTGCGCCGTATGCCACGGCAAGAGCGGTAAAGGCGACGGCCCAGCGGCATCAGCTCTCAAAGTACCGCCAGCCGATCTAACCACGCTGGCCAAGAGAAACGGCGGGAAATTCGACTCCGCTCACGTGTCAACGGTTATACGCGGGCAGGGCGAAACTCCGGCGCACGGCAGCCAGGACATGCCGGTTTGGGGTCCATTGTTCTCCAGCATCAGCCAGGGAAATAATGGCGAGGTGCAGCAACGCATCGCCAACCTGGTTAAGTACATCGAGACCCTGCAGGTTAAATAGAGTATCGCCAGCGGGACACGGTTCGGGCGCAATCTCCAGGCGCCCGAAACGCTCATTTCGAACATGGATGCGTACCTATTGTCCGATCGGACAGTGACTTCAGTACCTTAGTCCTGCCTGCCCTCGCCGCCTTATAATCCATTCAAGAACCAGTAATTTTAGCGTTCTCCGGAAGATGTACTGCGCCAGAGCGCGGTCGCATTTCTGCGGAATGCCCAAAAACACAGTGGACCCGTCCTACGCATTCGCGATTTTCCTCCTCGGGCTGTCATTCGGCAGCTTTCTGAACGTGTGTATCTACCGCCTGCCCTTGGATTTATCTGTGGTGAAGCCGCGCTCAGCCTGTCCGCGCTGCAAGAAATTCATCGCCTTCTACGACAATCTGCCCGTCGTCAGCTGGCTAATTCTTCGCGGACGGTGCCGCAACTGCAAAACCAAAATTTCCGCTCGCTACCTTTTCGTGGAGTTGCTCACCGCCGCGCTCTTTCTCGGCTGTTACGCCTATGGCGGGCTCACCCTGACTACGTTGAAATACTGCGTGTTCGGATTTCTTTTGCTCGGCCTCATCTTCACCGATGCCGAAACCAAACTCTTGCCCGACAAGTTGACGCTGCCCGGACTCGCCATGGGCCTGCTGTTCAGCCTGCTGGTTCCAGTGCATGATGTCGCTTCGCAGTTTCTGCCCGGAATTGTGAACCTTCCCTTCAGCGCCGACCTTGCCGCTCGCCTGCTCTCTCTGCTCGATTCACTGCTGGGCGCGGTTTTAGGCGCGTCGTTCATTTATGGCGCAGGAGCCGTCTACTTGCGCTGGCGCGGAGCCGAAGGCATGGGCTTTGGCGACGTAAAGCTGATGGCGATGGTGGGCGCATTTCTTGGGATGAAGTTAACCATCTTCACCATCTTCGCCGCTTCGCTTGCAGGATCGCTGTTTGGCCTGACTACCGTGCTTGCAGTGTGGATCAAACGTACGAATCGTTTTCGCCGCCGCATGGAAAATCTGCAAGCCGCGCGCCGCCGTGGATGGCAATCCGCGCAAATGGTTTATCGCAATTATCAAATGCCTTTCGGCGTTTTCCTTGGCAGCATGGCTTTGCTCGCGCTTTTCGTCGGCAACCAGTTCCTGCGCTGGTACGGGAGGTTCTGGTGGTAAGGCTGCTCGCCAATCCGCTGGTCTTGCGCGGCCTGCTGCTTTTGTTCGCGGCGGGAAGCGGATTCGTATTTGCCGCGTGGCTCATGCGCAGCCTGCGCAGGAACATCGCCGCCGAGGCCGATCTCGGTTCGGGCTCCGCAACCACCCTCGAAAAATTGCCGCTGCATCTCTACAACACCGTCATTCAGCAACTCAAGCAGCAGAAGCACGAACTCCAGGTGCAGACGCTCGCCGAGCAGCGCCGCGCCCGCACCACAGAAAATTTCAGCCAGGCCGTGCTCTCCAATCTTTCCTCCGGCGTACTCGTCTTCGGACTTAACGGCCTGGTGAAGCAAGCCAATCCCGCAGCCAAACAGATTCTTGGTTTCAATTCTCCTTCGGGCATGAGCGCGAATGATATTTTCCGCGGTGCCTCACTGTGCACGCTGGATTCTTCCGCCCTCTATGCCGATGGGCTGGGAGATGCGCCCAGGCAACTTACCGACGAAGTCAACGCGGTGTTGCGTGAGGGCAGCAAGTGCCGTCAACTCGAGGCCGACTACACCACGCCTACGGGCCAGAAGCTGCGCATCGCAGTAACGGTTTCTCCGGTGCCGGCGGTGGATGGCAGCCTGCTCGGAGCCGCGTGCCTCATCAGCGATCGCAGCGAATTTGAACGAATCCGCCACGAGCAAGAGTTGCATGGCGAAGTTTCTGCCGAGATGGCGCTCGAGCTGCGAACATCTCTGGCCACGATTTCCGGGTATGCGCAGCAGTTGGCGAGAAATCGCGATCCCGAACTGGCGCCCGCATTGGCCGCCGATATTGCCGCAGAGGCGTCGCGTCTCGATCGCCACATCGGAGGATTTCTGATCGCGAAAGACGCAGCGAAGAGCGCGGGCACCGCAACTCACGCCAACGCGGCCGGAAAAGTCGTTTGAAGTTTGACATAAGAGGGTTAAGTAGAAGATTGACCTGCAAGGCAAAATGCAATTAAAGGGTGAAACTATGAAGAACATCAAATACCTCGGGTTGGGATTCGTGCTCGCACTGTCCATCATTGTGCTGAATTCTGTGGCCGCAGCACAGACCTCATCTTCGACGCCGGATCAATCTTCTCTGGGCGATTACGCGCGCAAGGTCCGCAAGGATCCCGCCGCAAAAGCCAAACCCAAAGTCTTTGACAACGACAACCTTCCCACCAACGACAAGCTCTCCGTAGTGGGCCCGGCTCCGACCGCTGATGCCAGCACAACCCCCGCGGCCGCTGACGCGAAAGACAAAGATGCTGCGGCCAAGCCCGCCTCTGCCGCTGACGACGAACAGGCCAAGAAAAAAGCCCTGGCGAAGGGCTGGCAGGACAAGATCAGCTCGCAAAAAGATGCCATCGACCTCGCCAGCCGCGAACTCGACGTGACCCAGCGCGAATACCAACTTCGCGCCGCCGCTATGTATGCCGACGTAGGCAATCGCATGCGCAATGCAACTCAGTGGGACAAAGAGGAAGCGGACTACAAGCAGAAAATCGCCGACAAGCAGAAAGCCCTTGACGACGCCAAACAGAAACTCGAAGACATGAAGGAAGACGCCCGCAAAGCTGGGGTTCCTTCCGCCATGATCGACTAGAGAGCAGCTGCATCGACGCCTCAGGCTCAACCCTTGTCATTCCGAGAGCAGCTGCATCGACGCACCACGGCTCTCAGATTTGTCATTCCGAGCGCAGTCTGCATCGATGGCCGCGCCCCTTAGATTCTGTCATTCCGAGCGCAGCCCGAGCGACAGCGAGGGCGGAGCCGAGGAACCTGCTGTTCGCCTGCGCCATCACAACGCGCAACTGGAGAACAAAGCGCCGGGGATGGCCTCGCGAGCCTGGCCCCACCAACCCAAGTCAGCCAGTCTTCCCTTCGCGCAGCCTGAGCAGTTGTTTCTGGTGATGCATGCCATGCACCAGATGAAATTTTCTCCATTGGGTCGCGGTCAACGGACCCAGAATCGGATGATCCAGCAGGCGAACGCTTCGTCCGAATCGCGTTTCACATTCAGCGATAATCGCATCCATCGCCACAAGCTTTTCCGCGATCTCGCTGCGCACCTTCTCCGCGGCCAACCCTCTCGGCTGCGTATTCGAAGGCGCTTTCCGTCCCTCCGGCAAATATCCAAATCCCACAACCACGAAAGTCTGCACGCGATTCTTCATGGAGGCCCGCGTCGCCAGCGGCTTTCCGCTTGTCATCACTTTCTCGAAACCCTTAATCGTTCCTGTATAAGTGAGATACAGATGCTCCAAAACCTCCGCGGCGCACCACTTCCCCGCCGGATGCCAGCTCAACTGCTCGCTCGACATTCCTTCCACCGCCGACTCCAGAGCTTGCTTTAACTTTTCCAAATGGGAATCCATGCCACTACTCTCGCAATTCCGTGCGCTTCAGGTAGAATGTTGCGTCTATTAAATCATCCTACTTATAGCAGGAAGGTCGCCATGAAAATGCGGGGATTTGTGCAACTCACAGCGTCCGCTGCCCTCCTCGTCATGCTTGCGCTGTTTGCGGGTTGCGATTCAAACGCCCCCAAGCCGCCCGAAGCCAAGCCAGAACCCAAGCCCCCAGAGCAACTGACGGGACGCGCCGCATTCCAGAAGACATTCATCGCCGCCCGCAATTACGCTGCCGACGTAAAGCCCTTCCGCATTGAGTCTACGCCCTCGCCTGACGGCAACGGCCAGGAAGGCAAATCGGCGATCTGGCGCGCCAGCTTCGCCTCCGCGATACAAAAGGGCGTGAAGCCATTTTTCTGGTCGGGCAGCAATGCCCCCGACGCTCCTGCGCGCGGCGTCTCTCCCGGCAACGAAGACGTCTACAACCCCAGCAACGCTTCCACTCAGGTTTTTGACGTTGCCTTCCTCAAATCGGATTCTGACGCAGCCTTTGCCGAGGCACAAAAACACGGCGGCGAAAAGATCTTGAGTAAAGATCCAAACACCCCCATCATTTACATTTGCGACTGGAACCACAACACCAACGAACTTATTTGGCACGTCATTTATGGCGCTTCGCGGGAAGACGCCAAGCTGACGGTCGCGGTGAACGCCTCGACCGGCGCGTTTATCCGCGTGGAGAAGTAGGATTGCGCTCAAGCATTGGTCTTGGAAAAAGCCGCAAGAAAAACAAAAGCACAGCGGGATTTTATTTTGGCTGTTCCGCCTGCTTCATTTGGTCCTCGATCGAGGCGAAGAAGCGGCACAGCACGTTGGCCGGGGCGATTGCGCCTCTTAGCGTGTACGGTTCCCCGAGAAAAATAATATCTGCAACTGAATACTGCAGACGGAGGCGGTCTGTGGCGGACTGCGCACTCAGCAGTTCTAGTTTTGCGGAGCGGAGATCGGAGATTAAGCGGCCGGCTCCCCCGGGCTTGCCTGTTTCATCTTTGCCCGGTTCATCTTTTCTTGGTTCATCTTTTCTTGGTTCATTTTTTTCGGGTTCATCTTTGAACATCTACAACTCCTCAGCTCGAATGGATTATGGCGCAAGCCCGCCGGAGTCGCTTACTTGAGGAAAGGTGTAATTCCAATAGCCAGCAACTCCGGCGGGACAAGGCTTTATTGCGGATGTAACGCTCTTACTAGTGTAAATAAATTATACGATGTCAGTTATACGTAGTCAAAGTTTTCGGCTTCGGAAATAATCGAATCGGTACGGAGGCGGGCCGTTGCCCAGACAGCCAGACCCTCAACTCGAACAGCGCATTCTTGACGCAGCCTGCCGGCTATGGTCGCGCGGCGGCGAAGAGGCACTCACCATGCGCGGCATTGCCAAGGCCGCGGGCACCACGACTCCTACCATCTACGAGCGCTATCGCGACCGCGACGATATTCTCCGCGCCGTCCGCATCCAGACTCGCGTCGAACTCTTCGCCGTCCTCGGCCGCACCCGCACCATCACGCAAGCCTGCGAGCGCTATCTCGAATTCGCCCTCGAACATCCTCACGCCTACGGAATGCTCTTCGACGCATTCGCCCAGCCTCCATCCCTGCACGAGCCCTGGCCGTCTTTCAATCTCATGCGCCAGCGCCTCACCGAGCGCCTCGGCGGAACTCCCCGCCAACGCACTCGCCTTATGCTTTCGGTTTGGTCGCTCATGCATGGCACCGCGATGCTCATGATTCGAGGAGGCGTTGCCGGCCCACTGCGCACGCAAATGATTCACTCCTGCTTGGACGGAATAGAAGCCGTCATTGCCGAAGCAGCCCGTTCGAAGGGCAAGGCACATTCCGGCCCCAAATGGCCCGCAGGATTAATTCTGGGAGAAGCCGCCGACAGTAAGGTAATCAACGTCGAGCCAGAGGCTGGACCCGACAAGAAATCCAGACCAACACGCCGGAGCAAAGGAACGTCTCAGCTCTAGGGCGCGAGGTGGTAGACCAAAATCCCTAGCCCCTAAACCCTAGCCCCTCTGCTGCGCTCACTTCGTCTCGGTCTTCAGCCGAGCAAGCGCTTTCTGCGCTTCCGAAGACTGCGGCCCGTGCGGCAGAATCCTCAAATAACTTTCATACTCAGCGCGCGCATCGTCGAGAATTCCCAGCTTTTCCAAACACACCGCCAGCCGGATCGTCGCGATCGCGTCATTGTCTTTGTAGCGCAACGCCTCGCGGTAACGCTCTTCGGCGGCGTGATAATTCTTGCGCTTGAAATAAAAATCGCCCACCTCAACGTTTTTCGCGGCCTTGTGCGGATCCCAGCTATGCAATTCCGAAATCCCGCCCGGGCTCAACGTTGCAGCTTCCGCCTCGGCTACCGCTGCCGAACTTTGCGGATGCACCTTGGCATCATTTGCCGGCGGATTCAAATCCAGCTGGGTATCTTTGCTCGAACTTTCACCTGCGCCATTATCCAGGTCGTCGGCCCGCACGCGATCCGAGCGAGGAGGCTCCAGACTTCGCGCATTCTTCTTCGCTGCATCGTTCTTGGCAGCATCGCTCTTGGCCGCATCGTCATTCGCAGGCGCAGAATTTCCCGGACGATCCTCGGGAAAAGTTTTATCCCGGCTCAAGCTATCAGCAGGCGCTGGACTCTCAGCAGGAGGCGGCGGCGATTGCGCAGGCTGCTGCTGAGCCCAACCCGCGCCAGCCGTTCCCAGCAACAGAACTATCCACAACCAACATCGCATACCCCTATTTTAGCGCGGGAAGAAGAATCTTTGGTAGCGCCATCATCTTGCCGATAGAAAGCGCACACCAAAAAAAAATACAGGCCGCTCAGGGGGAGGCATCGAGCGGCCTGCTTGGCGAATCCTCCGGGGAGGAGGCAAAACTCTTCATAACGACTACATCGACGATGGATTCATCTGCCCAGTTGTCGTCGGCGTCGCGGGCTGCGTGCTGTCGCCCACCGTGTTGGTCATCAGGCGAACATCCACGCGACGGTTATCGGCGCGGCCCTGGCTGGTTTTGTTCGTCTCTACCGGCTTATCTTTGCCCAGGCCGATCACATAAATCTTGTGAGCCGGCACGTTGTACTTCGCAGCCAGATACTGAATCACCGCGTCGGCGCGCCGCTGGCTCAGGTCGTAGTTGTACTCAGCCGAGCCGACGGAATCCGTGCTGCCTTCGAGCGCAATGATATAGCCGCGAGTGCTCGCAATCGAACCCGCCAACTGATCCAGCGCTTCTTTCGCCTTCGGCGTCAAATGATCCTGGTTGAAACCAAACTTGACTGACGTTTCGGCCACAGGATGGTAGTTGTCTAGGTTCGCGACCGTGTTGGTCAGCATGCCCACGCGATTGTTGGCCGCGTCTGCCATCTGCTGCGCCGACGTTGCGGACTGGTTCGCCGCTTGCGCCTTCTGCTCCACATCTGCCGTCTTGGCGTTCACCGCCTGAATGCCGGCCTGCGCCCGGGCATCGACGTCTTTGATGTCCTTGCTATTCTTCGCCGTCATGTCATCCAGTTCGTTGGTCTTGTTGATCAGCGGCGTGGTTTCTTGCTTCACATAGTTCTTGGTGGTGCAGCCGACGGTGGCTGCCATGCCGGCTGCCAGCAGAATCGATAACGAAGTGCGGGTCATATGCATATGCAAGACGCTCCTTAAAGTTCTTGTCTCAGCGCGCCCGGGTTCTCCCTCGCGCAAAATCCTTAAGCGTTACAGGCCTTGGGAGAGCTACAACTTCCTCAACTCTCGCCTACTACTTTTGCACGGCAGGGGCCAGTTTGCCATACAGGAAACTCCCGACATAAGTATATCTGTTTTCAGCCACTTGCAGCATCAACCTGTGGAAAGAGCCGTAACTAATTAGAGTCCGGGCAACGCAAACCCCACATGGGGGATGGAATTTTTATACGGTGAGATTCCAGATTTCCGGGGTCCTCAGTTCGCTCGGGGCGGGCAGATGATCGGAATAGCCTCTCGCTTATTCCTGCGATAGATGCGGAAGTCCGCTTCATCGACGGTGATAACCGGATGATGAGGGTATAGTTCACTCATCCGCACCAAGCACAGATCGGCAAGGTCTGGCTTACGGTCAGCGTAGCGGCGCGCTAGCTCGCGCAACTGTGGAATGTTTTCCGAGGAATCGAACGCGACTTGCAAGAGTTCGTCCTCCACCAACGACAGGACGTAGGAGCTCGATTCGAGGTGAAATGCCGCCTCGCTCAGAACTGACTCACAAGTAAGCAGGGGTTGCGTCAGAGACTTGGCTATGCCGACCGCCCACTCGTGATACCTGTCATCGCGACGGACAGCAGCAACGATGAAGCCGGTGTCAGCAATGCCCTTCATTCTCGGGAATACCCCTTTCGCGAAGAAACGTCGGGAGGGCCGCCTTTGATTGCCCCCAAATGTCGAAGGAAACGCTGCTTCCCTCCGTTGGACTTGGCGCTCTCCAGTTGCTCGCGAACAAGTCGCCCCATTGGAATCCCGGTCCTCCGAGAGGTCTCCTTCAGCCAAGTAAGAAGCTCATCCGTAAGACGTATTGTTAGCGTGTGACTCATACAACCCTAACGTAACACATTCCGGACTCACCTCCAAATATCCGTAATCGCCGTAGCCTCGCGATCCCCGGCCGCCAGCGGCTCCAGGCCGAAGTTATCTTCGATCGTCCGCAGCACGTCGTAATGCGTGTAACGCCGATCCAGCACCTTGGGATCCTGATCCTTCGCCTCCTTCACCATGTCTCCGAGAAAGAGCGTGTAAATCTTGTTATCGGCATTGTGATCGGATTCGTCAAACGTGACCACTACCAGCGTGCCTTTGCGCAACTTCTGCGTAAAAGTCTTATCGAGAAACGCGCTCAGCCACGCGCTCGCCACTCCGACATTCGTGTTATGCCCGTCGTTGTTCATGTTCGGAGAGTAAAACGAATACGCCACCAGCCCCGCCTTCGCATCCCTTACGAAAATACTGTCGTCGATCCCCAACAGGCTGTTGCCTTTGGAGGAATCGACGCGCACCACCCGGTCACACCATTTTTCCTGCACCTCGCGAAAGCTCATGAAGGGCACATGCCTGCGCACGTAGTCACCTTTTTTGCTTTTTGCAACGTGCTGGTCGTCAATTCGAAACGGACAATTTCCCTCGGGCAACTCCTCGGCGTAGTTCTTGAAATCCAATCCAGCAGCCACAAGTCGGTCAGCGATAGTTTTGTGATCCGCATCGTCAGGAAAGTCGACTTGCCGGTCGGCGAGAAAACGTGTGCGGCGATGAATTCCAAAATCCGTGCCAGCAACCATCGCCAGATAATTCGGATACGAAGGATGAAACAGCGCGTGGAAATTAGAAAAACTGGCACCCTGCGCCGCCAGAGCCGCTAGATTTTTATCTCTGATCGCAGCCTCGTAGTCGCCGTTTTCGAGCACAATGATCACCACGCGGTCAAAGTGGTGAGCCTTAGCTTTCGCCGCAGCCAGCGCGGCATCAACCTTTTTTTCCTGTGCAGGACGTGCCGCCTGATCTTTATTGGATTGCGCTGGATTGGTTACCTGCGCAGGCTGGGTAGCTTGCGTGGCGTTGGTCGATTGACCGGCGGAACCAACCGCCGCAGAAAAAAACACCGCGCCCACAAGACAGATCGAAGAAACCATTATTCGCATTCTCCGCAAACGCTGCCTCACTCGCTTAACACCATGCTTATCCGACATTCTTGTAACAGATTCGCATACTCGCTCATCGAATAGAATACAAAGATCGCCCTACAGCAGCGTCGCCCAAATGGACCTACCCCAGAAAATCCGCACCATCCCCACCGAGCCCGGCGTGTATCTCTACAAGAACGCCGAGGGCGAAGTCATCTACGTGGGCAAGGCGAAGAACCTGCGAAGCCGCGTGGCCAGCTACTTTCACGAAGGCCGCTGGGAGGATTCGAAAACCGGCACCCTCGTGCGGGAAGCCGTCGACGTCGATTACATCGTCGTCCGCAACAACAAAGAAGCGCTCGCGCTCGAAAACAATCTGATCAAGCAGCGCAAGCCGCGGTTCAACATCCTGCTGCGCGACGACAAGACTTACCCATACGTGAAGCTCACGCTGGGCGAGCGCTGGCCGCGCGTCTACGTCACCCGCCGCCTGCGCAAAGACGGCGCTGTCTACTACGGACCATACTTCCCTGCCAACCTCGCCTATCGCATTGTCGATCTGATCCACCGCAATTTTCTGATTCCTTCCTGCAAGGTGGACCTCACGCGTTTTCATCCGCGGCCGTGCCTGCAGTACTACATCAAGCGCTGCCTCGGACCATGCGTGAAAGACTTGACCACTCCCGAGGCATATCAGGAAGCAGTCCGCGACGTGAAGCTGTTTCTCGAAGGCCGCCCGACAGACCTGAGCAAGTCGCTGCACACCCGCATGGAACAAGCCGCTGCAGAGCAGGAATACGAGCGCGCCGCAAGATATCGAGACTTAATCTCCACTGTCGAGCAGTTGCAGGAGCGCCAGCGCATAGCCGCCGCCGAAGGCGACGACGCCGACGTCTTCGGTTATCACTATGAAAACGGCATGCTGGCGGTAAATCTGTTTCACATGCGCGGAGGCCGCGTAGTAGATCGCCGCGAGTTCTTCTGGGAAGACCTGCCCGAGTTCGTAACCGCAGATGCGGGGACAAGCACAGACCATGTGGGGACGGACGCATTCGTGAGCCTGCCCCGAGCAGAGCGGAGGGGTCCAGGCGAGCACAGCGAGCCTGCCTCTTCTACCACGGACGCCTTCAACCCCGGCGAATTCTTCTCCGCCCTCCTAAAGCAGCTCTACATAGGCCAGCCCTACGTCCCTCGCAATCTCTACGTCCCAGTCGACTTCGAAGATCGCCAGGAACTGGAAGATTTGCTCTCCGAACAAATCGCCGGCGAAAACGCCCGCGCCGCCAGAGTTCACATCCTGGTCCCACAACGCGGCGACAAGCGGGCCCTAATCGACCTGGCCGGCACCAACGCCAAACAATCCTACGATCAGCGCTTCCGCGTGCTCAAGCCGAACGCCAAGGCGATTCAAGAAGAATTGCAGGATGTTCTCAGCCTGCCCGAACTGCCCAAGCGCATCGAGTGCTTCGACATCTCGCACATTCAAGGCGCAGAAACCGTTGCCTCGATGGTGGTGTGGGAAGACGGCAAGATGAAGAAATCGGATTACCGCAAGTTCATCATCCGCACGGTCGAGGGCGTCGATGATTTCGCGTCCATGCGCGAAGTAGTTACGCGCCGCTACAAACGCGTGACGGAAGAAAAAAAGCCCATGCCCAGTCTAGTGCTCATCGACGGAGGCTTAGGCCAACTTCACGCCGCAGCCGAAGCGCTAGAGTCACTCGAGATCATCAACCAGCCGCTAGCAGCCATAGCCAAGCGCGAAGAGATCCTCTACGTCTACGGCCAGGAGAAAGATCCCATCGCGCTCGATCATCACTCCCCTGTGCTGCACCTGATTCAACTCATTCGCGACGAGGCCCACCGCTTCGCCGTAACCTTCCATCGCAAACGCCGCCAGATGCGCGACCGCTCCACCGAACTCTTAGAGATCCCCGGAGTAGGCGAGAGCACAACCAGACGTCTTCTAGAACACTTCGGCAGCCTCCAGGCAGTCAAGCAAGCCGACACCGCCGCGCTCTCAGCAGTCGTAACCCGCAGTCAGGCGGAAACAATCAGCAATCACTTTCGGAAATAGTTGATTCTATTGAGTACGCTAAAAGGGTCCGACTGATTCCATTGAACTTAGCTCTGCGGCAGACCTCAGAACTTGGCCTCTCACCTCTAATTGCCCTTGGAATCGCCCCGAGGAATGTGGTTTGCGGAGCCTGGAAGCCTTCAGGATCGACGATCGGCTCCGGGACGACCCCCCCCCGGAAGCCCCACCCCGAGACTCGAACGCGCGCAGCGGCCCGCAAACCACTCTAGCGTCGGCTTATATCTCTCTGCTATATCTGTATGTACACGGCAGGCTGACGAAACGTCGATTCCGCGAGAACATGAGACGCGCTGTATTCTCGCCAATCCAGACTGTTAATCCCATGCAGTCGTGGTTTGGCTTTACCCCGTGTTCCCCCGTGTCCCCCGTGTTGAAGATTTTGCCTTTTTGCTAGACTAGCAAGCATCCAATGAAGACAAGCCTAACAACTCTAGTGGCCGCACTGTTGCTATCAACGCTGTCAGCACAAACGACAACCCCGCCAAATCAAGCCACGCCGCAGGAAAAACATTTACGCAACGTGCATCAGCTAACCTTCGGCGGACAAAACGCCGAAGCCTATTTCTCCTCCGACGGCACCAAGCTCATCTTCCAGTCCTCCCACGGAGACGTGAAGTGCGATCAGATCTTCATCATGAACATCGACGGCAGCGACCAGCACATGGTCTCCACCGGCAAGGGACGCACCACCTGCAGCTACTTCTATCCCGACGGCAAAAAGATTCTGTTCGCGTCCACGCACCTGGCCAGCCCCGAGTGTCCGCCGCGGCCGGATTTCTCGAAGGGTTACGTGTGGGGCGTTTATGCCGGATACGACATCTTCACCGCCAACCCCGACGGCTCTGACCTGAAGCAGCTCACGAACACTCCCGGCTACGACGCCGAAGCAACGATTTCGATCGACGGAAAAAAGATTGTCTTCACTTCCCTGCGCAACGGCGACCTCGACATTTATTCGATGGACGCCGACGGCAAGCACGTCAAGCAACTCACGCACGAACTCGGCTACGATGGCGGCCCGTACTACTCGCCCGACCGTAAGTGGATCGTTTATCGCGCCTATCATCCTCAGCGCGAGGAAGAAATCCGCGACTACAAAGAGTTGCTGGCGCGAAACCTGATCCGGCCCACATCGCTTGAACTATGGATCATGAAGGCCGACGGCAGCGCCAAGCGCCAGATCACAAAGCTCGGCGCCGCGAGCTTCGGCCCGTCATTTCTGAACGACGGCAAGCGCATCATTTTTTCTTCCAACTACGACCCGGTGACGCACGACAAGGGCGGCGAGGGCAACTTCGAACTTTGGCTAATCAACTCCGACGGCAGCGATCTCGAGCGCATCACCTACAGCGACGGCTTCGACGGCTTTCCCATGTTCAGCCCCGACGGAAAAAAACTGGTATGGGCCTCAAACCGCAACGCCAAAGCTCCGCACGAAACCAACATCTTCATTGCAGATTGGGTACCGTAGGAAATTGCTGATTAATGAGCTCCGACCGTCGATTTCAGAATGAACCCAGCTCTTCTTCGCGTCCTCAGCGGCCTTTCTTCGCGAACTCCGCGGTTAAAAGCTCTTTCCGGCGGGTAGCAATCATCCATCAAATTTAGATTCTTTAGACAGAAACTGTTGGAACCTGCTCTCCTCATCGACTGAAGCTTGCAGCGGACTTGATGCTCCGCGGCCAGCTTTCTGTCGCGCAAACCAAATCACAACACCAATCATTCCGATCCAGCCCACAGCGCGAACCACTGCGGCAATCGTGGTGTCGTAATCAAGCACGCCGAGGCTCGAGAAGATTGTGTTGAAGTCGTGCTTAGCGAATTCAGGGTCGCCGGTAGTGACCAGCGGCAGAACCATTGCTCGCGCGTCGGCCATGTAGGTTGCGGTGTAGAGCCAATTCTCGAAGAAGAAAAACAGGCAAAAGACGAAGCCCGCGGTTTCGCGTTGCGAAAAGAAGTACACGGCCAGAAGCAACGGGACCAGCCACTGCAGTAACGTCCCTCCCCAAAGGCAGAGCGTGGGGCCGAACCAACTGAATAGGTTGTGGCCGCCTTCGTGAACGATGAGATTGGCGCTGTCGATGAAAAGAAATCCACCATGCGCGGAGAACGCATAGGCGAGAAACGCGACGTAGAATACCATCCACGCCCACAAAGCCGGCTGCGAAACCGGCTTCCAGGGCTCGTCGAAGCCCAGTTGCTCCAAAAGTGAAGACAGAAAATCGCGCATGAGCAATAGAGTTAGCCTGGTGGAAATTTTAGGATAAGGGGCTGGTTGCTGCAGGTTACGAAGGTCAGCGTTGCATCGAGCGGACGCGAGCAAACGTTTTTGCTACATTGGTCTCCGGTTTCCAGAAAGGATCGACGGAATGAAGGCTCAGGCGAGCAACGGTACGCTAATCGTGACGGGGGGAAGCCGCGGGATCGGCGCCGCGATAGCGAAGCTAGCTGGTGAGCGCGGCTTCTCCGTCGCGGTGAACTTCGCCACGGGCGCGGCTGAAGCTGGCACAGTAGCTGAACAGATCATCTCTGCCGGCGGGCGCGCTCTCGCGATTCAAGCTGACATCTCGCGTGAAGAAGATATCCTCCGGCTGTTTGAAACGGCAGAGCGCGAGTTAGGGCCGATCAAGGCTCTCGTCAATAATGCCGGCATCACCGGCGGATTCTCTCGCGTGGATTCAGTGAGCGCCAGCACTCTCGCGCAAGTGATGGCCGTGAATGTCACAGGAGCGATCCTGTGCGCGCGCGAAGCAGTGCGCCGCATGTCGACGCGACACGGCGGAACCGGCGGCGTGATCGTGAATATTTCTTCGCGCGCTGCACAGATTGGTTCTGCCGGAGAGTGGGTGCACTACGCCGCGTCGAAGGGCGCGATCGATAGCTTCACGATTGGATTGGCGCGCGAGGTCGCAACCGAAGGCATCCGGGTAAATGCAGTAGCTCCGGGGCTGATCGAGACCGGGCTGCACGCCGCGAACGGCGCGCCCGACCGCCTGAATCAACTTGCGGTGACCATTCCGATGCAAAGACCGGGCACTTCGCTCGAAGTTGCGGAAGCAGTACTGTGGCTGCTCTCGCCCGCCGCCTCCTACACCACGGGCGCTATTTTGGAAGTTGGCGGCGGACGCTAATTCACATTGGCGCGATTCAGATCAACAATGATTCAGCCTAACGAGGCGCGCCGGCCGGTGAATCCTCCGACGTCCACAGTTGAACCCGAGTTCCGGGCAGGCACGTGGAGTAGCCTGCAGGCCTGGTTGCATCAGAATCTGGATCATCGCGCGTGACGCGATACGTCCGCATGGAGTAACAGGTCACGTCGTTCGGCTCGAGCCGAAGCACGGTGTTAGAAAGTTCAGGTACAGGAATGGCAGTGAAATCGTGGCCTTTTGGCTGCGTGGCATTCGGCGCCGACTGCGAGGGACCCTTAGCCTTCTTAATAAAGACGCAGTGATAGTTACGCAGCTGAGCGCAAGCGTCAACCCACCTTTGCGGCAAAATAAAAGATGTTGAAGGAGAATCGGCGCTTTTGTCCGGCGCGGCCTGCGCCGCAGCCGACACGACGCCAGCAGCAATCAACAGCGAAACAACCAGAAGGCGGGGGATGAGCATAAAACCCTCCTCATTTGCGAACATTATAGCTCCAACGTTTTGAACTTAGAACCAATATCTTTGGAAGTGTAGCCGAACTAAATCGATTCACCCTTTGGCATCGCGGTCCGGTGTGCGCGCCATTTGTAGTGCGCCATCCACTGGGTCAACGATTTCGGGATTCACTTCAAGCCGTCGATCAATGGCACCAACTTCACTGCGGAACATTTCGCGCACTCGCGCGGAGTGACGAAAAACTCCTCCCGCCATTGCGAGTGCAACCGTATCGCTGTTCTCTGCAAATAGCTGGCGAACCACGATTGCAGCAAGTTGCGCCAGTTCCCTACCGGCTTGCGCGAGCACGCGCTGGGAGATGAGGTCACCCGCATTCGCAGCGGCCAGGATCGCGGGCAACAGCGTCGCGAAGTCCGGATTGGAGTTGGCGACGCGCACGAACTCGTCGAGGGAGTGGAAGTCCCATGCAGCCTTCATCTCGCGAAAGAGCGGCAGAGCTTCGGCTATGGCTTGATGATCTCCGCTGCGCTCCGCGCCTGCCTTCGTTTCATCGATCTGGCGCAGCAGAGCGGAGACCGCGGTGCGGCCGATCCAATGCGCCGAACCTTCATCGGAAATGGCGAAGCCCCATCCTCCCGTGCGTGCGGTTTCGCCCCGTGCGTTTCGGGCATAAGCGATCGAGCCAGTCCCGGCGGTCACGATCACTCCCGGCCCTGTGCCAAAAGCCGCTGCCAGCGCAATCTGCATGTCGCCTACGACTTCGATTTCACCGGGAATGATCTCGGCCACAACTTTGCGGATCGTACTCGCAACTTCCTCGCGGCCAGCGCCCGCGACCCCAATGCAGGCGCGCTGCACTTGCCGGGGATCAATTTGCGCAGTCGCGCATGCTTCGCGAATCACCAGTTGTAGAGCCTCGCGAGCGCGACTTTCCCCCACGCGTGTAATGTTGCTGGGGCCCGCTGTAACCGTAGCGAGGAGCGAATATTCGTCACCTACAGCGCACGTAGTCTTGCTGCCGCCGCCGTCAATGCCCAGGTAGTACGCCACGCGTTTAGTTCTACCACACGGCAGTTCTCAGTTCTCGGTTCTCAGTTCTCAGTAAATGCCTCCGGGCATTCGTTCCTGTTCTCCTGCAGGACGTCCATACAGACGCACTCGCATTCGAACTCGATTCACGCCATAATTTGAAAATGGCTAACATGAAACTTCAAATATCCGAACTACCCAATTCTGGGGACGCACGCGGGTTCAGCTTCACTGCTCCACCCGAGGCGCTCGATTTCCTCGAACGCATTGCCGACCTTCACATGGCTTCGACCGCGCCGGGGGCCGTGCGCGGCAATCACTATCACCTGCGCCGGCGCGAGGCCATCGTCATGCTGCCGGGCTCAGCCTGGTCGCTGCACTGGGATGACGGCGCGGGCTCGCCGGCGCAGCACCGCAGCTTTGATGGCAGCGGCGCGGTGCTGATCCTGATTTCGCCGGGCAGTTCGCATGCGGTGCGCAATGACGGAACAGCCGTGCTCTGGTTCGCGGCCTTTTCGTCCGAAAAGTTCGACCCCTCAGAAACTGTCGAGCGAAAAGTGGTATAGCGAATTTGGTTTTCTTGGCGACCTTCGCGGATTTTCTTAGCGTTCTTCGCGGTTAAGAGCTTTTACTATGGACGCACAAGAAAGCTTTAACCGCAAAGAATGCAAAGAACGGCCGCGAGGGACGCTAAGAACATCTTCAACTCATCGGATATGGGCCTCGATAGACTCGATTTCGCGATCATTGCTCTCTATCTCGTCGGGATAACTTTATTCGGGCTGCGCTTTCGCAAGCGGCAGCGTTCGCTGCGCGAGTACTTTCTTGCCGGACGCGATATTCCGTGGTGGGCGATCACGCTTTCCATTGTTGCGGCCGAGACTAGCACGCTCACGATCATCAGCATTCCGGGCCTCGCCTACGACACCAACCTCACTTTTCTTCAGGTGGTGATGGGATACCTGGTGGGGCGCGTGGTGATCAGCTTTGTGCTGCTGCCGCAGTACTTTCGCGGCGATCTCTACACTGCCTACGAGTTGATTGAACGGCGCTTTGGGCGCGGCTTGCGCTCGCTGACCGCAGGATTATTTCTGCTGACGCGCGCCGCGGCCGAGGGCGTGCGCGTCTATGCCGTGTCGATCGTAGTGGCGATCGCCCTGGGCACGGGCCAGGTGACGTCGATCGCCATCATCACTGTATTGACGCTCATCTATACATTCGAAGGCGGACTGGCCGCGGTCATCTGGACCGACGTGGTGCAGACTGCAATCTATGTCAGCGGAACGCTCGTCGGCCTGTGGACAATTTTGCATCTTGTTCCCGGAGGATGGACGGCGATTCACGCCGCAGCGGCCAGCGCTGGCAAACTGCAGGTATTCGATTTCACTCCTAATTTCTGGCTGCCTTATACCTTCTGGGCAGGTGTAATTGGCGGGACGTTCTTTATTACTGCCAGTCACGGCACGGACCAACTCATCGTGCAGCGCTTGCTGGCGGCGAGAAGCCAGAAACAATCGGTCATGGCGTTGCTTTCGAGTGGCATCGCGATCCTGCTTCAGTTTGCGCTGTTCCTGATTGTCGGCGTAATGCTCTGGGCCTACTATCGCGTGCCTTCGGCGAACTTCGTCAAGCCGGACCGCATCTACCCCACATTCATTGTCAGCCGCATGCCGCATGGAATTTCTGGGCTGCTGATTGCCGCGATTCTGGCCGCGGCGATGTCGAACTTGAGCGCGGCTCTGAATTCGCTTTCGTCGAGCACCATCATGGATTTTGTTTTGCACTTCCGTCCGCAAACGGAGGAACGCGGGCGCATCCGCCTGTCGCGGCTGGCAACGATCTTTTGGGCGATTGTCCTTTTTGGTCTCGCGGTGCTGGCGCTGCAAAAAGTTGGGCGCGTCGTCGAAGTGGGATTGCAGATTGCGTCGGTTGCGTATGGCGCGCTGTTGGGCGTGTTCCTGCTCGGTGTATTGACCAAGCGCGCCAATCAGCGCGGCGCGATGATCGGCATGCTGTTTGGATTCAGCATTGAACTGTATCTGTGGAGAACGCATGTTCCGTGGACGTGGTGGGTAATGATTGGAACGATGGTGACGTTCGTGGTTGGATACGCAGTGAGTTGCCTTGCGGCAAGACGGGTCTGACGTATACTGCTCACTCCAACCATGCCGGAGTTGACCACTACTCGTCCGGAACTGGCCCGCGATCTGGGCGTTAGCCACGCTTCTGCGGTGGTGGTTGGAACTATCATTGGCAGCGGAATTTTTCTTGTTCCTGCCGAGATGATGCAGGCTGTGGGCTCGGCGAAGCTGGTGTATCTGGCTTGGCTGGTCGGCGGGCTGCTGTCTTTCTTTGGCGCGCTCACCTACGCTGAACTTGGAGCGATGAAGCCGCAGGCTGGCGGCGAATATGTTTATGTGCGCGACGCTTACGGTCCGATGGGCGGATTTCTTTACGCGTGGACCTGGTTTGTCATTGCCAAGCCTGCGTCGGTGGCTACGATCGCTACTGGGCTGGTCCGGATTCTGGGCACGTTTCAAATTTTTTCGTTCTTTCCTGACAACGTTATTACCGTTCCTTTCGCTGTTACCTGGGGACAGCTTGTTGCGATTGCCGCGGCGATTCTTATTTCCGTTCTGAATTATCTTGGCGTGAAGAAGGCTGGTGAGTTTCAGCTTGTGTTTACCGTGTTGAAGGTCGCGATCATTCTTGGAATTGTTGTGATCTGTTTCAGCGGAGCCGGATCCGCTGCTGGGCGTGGCTGGTCGAACTTTGCGACAACTTTCGCTGGTGCGAAGGGTGGTGTTGCCGGCTTTATGGCGGCGCTGGTCGCGGCGCTTTGGGCGTATGACGGATGGAATGATCTGAACATGGTTGCGGGAGAAGTAAAGCGGCCGGAGCGGAATATTCCGATTGCTTTGATTGCAGGCGTCGCGACAGTGGGTGTCTTGTATGTGCTGGTGAATGCGGGGGTGCAGTATGTGTTGCCGGCGAATGTGATTGCGGCTTCGTCGCGTCCTGCTTCGGACGCGGTTGCTCTGGTGATGGGACGCTTTGGGGCGAGCATTGTGTCGGCGGGCATGGCGATCTCGATGCTGGTGACTCTCAATGGCACGATCATGAGCGGGGCTCGCGTGCCTTTTGCTGTGGCTCGCGATGGATACTTTTTCTCGGCGCTCGCCGAAGTGCATCCGCGGTTTCATACGCCGACGGGTGCGATTGTGTTGCAGGCGGTGCTGTCGATCATCCTGCTGCTGCTGGGAGGAAATTTCCGGCAGCTTTTCTCTTTGGCCATTTTTGCGGAGTGGCTCTTTTACATGATTGCCGGCAGCACGGTTTTTGTTTTCCGCTGGCGCAATCCTGATGCGGTGCGGCCTTATCGGATGGTTGGCTACCCGGTCGTGCCGGCGCTGTTTATTGGTGCGGCTGCCGTTCTTCTTTATTACACCTTTCGCAGCGACTGGCCGAATTCCTTTTATGGGCTGCTGGTGATTTTGGCTGGGGTTCCGGTGTTCGCTTGGTTCCGATCAAAAAAATTTCGGACCGGATCTGCTTAAATCCTTATAATCAACAACTTACGCTCCGTCGATCTGCCATCGATCCGGCTAAAATCATGATTCTAAGGAACTTGCCGGTAAAATCTTGCGGACAAAGGAGTTACGCGCATTGCTTCGGCATAAGTTGTTTAGAATCAGTACAGCGATTTCTGTCTGGACTGAAAACAGGCGGACCTCGCAGCTAAAATACTGTGCACAAACGACTTGTGCTGGATTCTATTCAGTTTTCAAAGAGCGGATTTGCAACGGGATTCCCCGCGCTGGACGATTCTCTAATGAAGCTTGGGCGGCGCGCAAGGTCAGATGTCACAATGGGGCTGTGGAAAACTTTTGGGGAGTGGGCGGTCGAGGTTGGCTGATAATCAGCATGAGGTGACCCAAACATGGCTCACGAAGTGTTCTTTGAAATTCCAGAGAGAGAACTTGGGAAAGTTGATATTTGGATTCGTGTCTACCGTGACACACGCCGTCGAAAAGGTCTTCCTAAAGGCCAGCGGAAGAAGGAGAAGCTGGGTGATCTGCTTCTCAGCAAGGGTGGTGTCGAATGGTTCAAGAAAGGCGCACGCAAGGACAGGAACGGTATATTGAAAAGTTGGCTTACGCTCGCTGAGTTGATCGAAGGCTCTTAGGCGGGGTGGCTCACGCGGCTTTGTTCGTGTTGAGGAAGGTTGATAATCAACGTGAGGTGAAACAACATGGCGGATAGCAAACGGGAGTTGATTGCCACGCTCGGCTACGGTGCCCAGGGGGTCGTGTGTTCTTGCAAGGGATGCGACTGGGGAGCCTCAGTGAAGCCGGCGGATGAAGAGGCGCAAAAGGCATTTGACTCCCATCGCTGCGAGGACTTCCCTGTTAAGAAGGTTGGTTAGGACCGGGGTTCCGCACTCGACTTCAACCTTGTGTTATTGATCCCGCGTGGGACAATCTGGGGCTAGTTTTCTGGACGGAGAGTTAGGGACAGTCCCGTCCCCGAATTCCCCGTGAATGTGGAACAAAGGCCCCGCCACGCGCGTCCCTTACAAACCGGATAACCCCAAGCTCAAAGTTTCTACTCAGGCCTAGGTGGCCATAACGTATTCGGCGTACTGCTGCTCGCGGGGCTCGTCCCCGCCGCGTTTTCTGCCAGCAGCCGCGCCAGGGTTTGTTGGCGTTGCATATTCCTAATGATTTGGTCCTGCTCTTGGACAACGGGAAAATAGACGCGATTTAAGTCGTCGCTGCGTAAGTCGTTGGCAAGCCCGATATCCTTGGCAATGGCGCCCAATAGCTTGAGTAAGCGTTCGCTCACAACATGCGGTGGGAGGGGCTTGAGGCTGAATGCCGAAAACAGCTCTGCCCAGGCATCGCGCACCTCGCGCGATTCGCTGAATGCAACGTCAACTAGGTTAAGCGCCCGAACACCGTTCTCGGAATGAATCTGCGCCCTCTCCTGCATTAACAGTGAAAACACATACAGCTTCTGCCTGCGGCGCTCGTCCGCGCGCTCAGCTTCGCGCCGCATGGTCTCCGCTAGCTTCGCCGCAGTTATCGGCGCTCTCCAGGTGGCGATAGCGGCTAGGGCGGTGGCAATTGCACTAAAGACTGCCGCTAGGAGAGCAAGTTGTTCATTCATTGAGTTCTCTTAGCTTCACTATCTTGGCATTTACGGGCCCATGTTTGGCGTCAACGCGTATGAATGGTTTCGCCAGGAAATCAACAGGCAACTGAAAAGATATCTCCGAAGCGTCGCCCTGAGGGCCAGTGGTAACACCTTGCACTAGGGTTGCGTTTGGAGGAAGTGATACCTTCAGCTTTACCGTGAAACCTTCCCCCGTGGCACCGTCGTAGTAGGTGCCATCATACTTACCGCCCCCCACATCCACACCCGCAACTATTCCGTTTCTGAAAACAAGCAATGCAAAGCCCTGCTGGAAACTCCCCGTTATGTAAGCAGCATAAAATCCATTGATGGATGTCTTCACTGTAGGCTCGAAGGTTTCCCCTGATTCTGGAATGATAGCTCAACGCTGGCGGATTTCCTATTTGGGGGACTGGCCGGGTCAGCCCAAGTGAACGAGGTCAACTTCATCCGAGGATGCCGCACCTTTGCTTCTTTTGCAAAGGGCCTGCCCCCTTCGGCGGGCTCAGGACAGGCTCTGAGCTTGCCGAAGGGTGGGAGCGGCCCAGCCGATAGCGAAAGTTTTGACTTTGGCAAACCGTGGACTCTCGTTCGCCGTCCGCCCACATCCGGCGGTCCGCCCGCTGCCGGCCAGTTACATAGGTCCTTCGTCGGGAGTCGCCCGCTTTGCGTGCGACTCCGCTTCCTCAGGATGACACGCGAAGGTCAAAATCAACAGGGGCTAAAGCCATGTTCTTGTGTGGGGAGCTTTACGCGGCGCTGAAGCGCCGCTCTTCCACGGTACCGCGAAGGTCCGTGTGCGCTCCATCCCAAAATGTGAGCTGCGGGCTCGTGGCGAGAAGAAGCAGGTTCCTCCACTCCGCCGTCGCGTTCGCTCCGGTTTCGGTCGGAACGACAATTTTTTGGGGCGCGTTCGCTCCGGCTCCGGTCGGAGTGACACGATTCGTGGAGGGTGTCTTGAAACCCTATTGTCCTATGGAGCCGTTGCGGTGTTCCCGGCTGCCTTGAAAGAAGCGGTGACGCACCATGCTTTGGCCGAGCAGAAAGAGGATGACCGCCAAGACAGCTACAAACAGCAAGTGTGCAATTCCGACAGAGGGTGGCTCCCGTCCGTTACGGTTCGACGTCTTCATTTCATTCCTCCTTGAGGGCGCTTTTGGGATAGCGCCAGCGGTTATCGAAGACGGCAACAGGATCGCGTGCTTCAACCTACAAGGAGCATGCGCTGCGGCTGCTGTCGTCCCGAAAGTTCTCAGACCTCGATTCGGCCGCTCGAAGCTATCGGCACTCCGGATCGGGTTCCATTGCGTCTTCGGACGTGCATGCCGGGCGGCGGAAGGGCTTTTCGTGGCTCAACACCGTGAGTCCGTCATGGTTGGCGATGAAAACCAGCTTGCGCGTGTCGTCCGGCAAAATGCTGGTCACTCCTGCGAAAGTCTGCACAGTTTTCGGATGCTTGGGATCGCTCAGGTCCATTACATTCACGACTTGAGTAGGGACCGATGCGGGTTGCTCGGTGGTGGATCCTTTCTCTGGGGCCATCGTAAGCACGAGGCCGGATTGAATCGATTCCAGGCTGCCCTTTGAGCGAACCCGCTCGATTATCGTGGGATTCTTCGGGTCGGTAACATCCACGACCGTGAAGTGGACTCCCTGTTGAAGATAGAGGTATTGTTTGTCCCCATGCTGCTGCAAAAACATTTGGCGGACCGCTGTTCCCGGCAGCGTTAGGTGACCGACCACTTTGGTTGGTTCTTCTGCTGTAGCGGCGCTGGCTAGACAGATGACAGCGAGTACCGTCAGAAGGATCCCTGAAGGAAAGCTTGTTGTTCTTTTTGAAGCTACTGTGGTTTTCATGTTGATTTAGTTCCTTTCGTTAGCTAGATCGTGTGAAACTGAGAGGCCGCCCCGAGGAGCGGAGTTGCTGGTTAATTCGCGAAGATGTTTTGTCCCCACGCAAGTGCCACCTACGCGTCCAAATCTTGAAATGTCCAGTCCGGTCTCTCCATGTTGCGGAGATAGGAGTCGAAAAACCGGAGCAGGAATGGCGTCTGGCTCCCGATCCCAGCAAACAGGAGAACCGGAACATCCGGCTTGACGCGCTTCATCTCAGCGCGAACGGCAGTGCCTGTAGCATCGGGCAAGTCGTATTCCAACAGAACGCCCTGGATTGAGTTTTTGGTGAGCATCGAGATGGCCTGGCGTCCCGTTGTTGCCGACACAACTTCGAAGCCAGCGGTCTCGAGCATGTACTTCAGCGCATCCATGGACTCGACGTGGTTCTCAACGCAAAGAACTTTAATGGTGTTCATTTGTATGCTCCTCGCCTACGGCGTGTGCCATGCCTTGTGAGTGGAAATAGCGCAACCGGTCCTGCTCTTTTTCTGGCACTGGTTTGCGGCGCAGCAAAATTTCCCGCAGCGCCCATTCGATACGGTCGACGCTGTCTGAAATCACACGGATGCTTTGTTGGTTTTGGATAGAGTCAGTGGTTAAGCTGACTGCTGCCAAAGCATTGCGGATGTGATGATTCATTTCTGAAATGACCTGCATGCGGAGAAGCGCAGCCTCGCGGCGCTGGTTCTCGGCATGAATGAGTCTCGCGGTAAGGAGTGCAACCAGGCTAGCTGACACTGCTTCCGCAAGCAGACGCTCCCAGTGGCGCCCAATATCCGGAACGAGCAGGTAATGCATGACCTCCGTGGCTAGAAAAGCGGCGAGCCCAACCCCGAGAGAAGCAAACTTTACTCCTGGGTTCGAGTCCCAATGCGTGGAACGATCTGTGCGCGTCATTGCGTGTCTGCGCTCCGATTGAGCCATGAGAACCTCCGAATCTTCATTTCTGATTCACCGGAAATGTGAGCCAACTTTCACGTACCGTGCCGCAGCCCAAAATGAAGCATGAGCAGACTCCGGTACTTGGGCATCACGCGGCCTGAGAAGTTGTTGAAGGTCGTGGGTGCTATTGGTGGTTGAACTGAAACGATTAGCTGGCGGGAGGTGGGCGGTTGTAGTGGAAACCCTTGCTCTGTAGAGCGGACCACAATTGTGGGACGGGAGTTAGATGTGCGGAATACGCGGCGGGCGGGAACGGCAGAAAACGACTGACAGGAGCGCTCCACTGCAATCCGCTCGAATCGAAACGCGGTCTCTCACTGTGGCCGGTGACAGAGTTGAATGAGGATTGGTGAAGAGAAGGTGGCCTTGGGAAGTCCGGCGGGGCAGATCGAATTACGAGGAGGGCGAACAGGGCTGCGAATGCAAGAAACGCTTGAGTCCAGATCGCGCCACGACGGAGGTTCAGAGGATGCCCGTTCACAAAGCCACCCCGCATGAATAGATGATCGTGCAGCGGCTTAAGTTGCCGAAATATTTTTCAGCAAGGGTACCGGTTCATCTTTGAGCGTGTGCGCATCGCACCAAGAGTAGTTCAGGTTAAGCTAACTTCGGAGCATCCCTGCTTCTTCGGGCGACAGCGACGACAAAGATCGACTGCGGCTGAAGCCGTGATCTTGTTTGGGAGCTCCGCGCGGCGCTGAAGCGCCGCTCTTCCACGGTGGTATCGGGCTTTGTGGTATGCCTGCAGGCATACCCTGATACGAATCTTCAAGGTCAAAAGCAGCGGACAGGAGTGTCCGCTCCACACTAGCGTCGCTGCGCTCCGCTGAACAGCCGAGGCGGCTGTTCCCACAGATACCGCGGCTGTTTTGGGAATGGTGCTGTAACCGGACTTTTCTGGTTACTTTTGGTCAAGAGCCGTTGACACGTTTACCCATTGTCCTTTCTCCCTTACTGTGAAAACTCCAATCCCGGTCCGCTCCCTCGGCCTGGATCCCCGGAGTTCATACATGGACACGTCTCAACAGGAGTTTCAGCTCGGCCTATTGCCGGAGCGCAAGATTGACCGGCGGGCGCTCGGGGCGAGTTATGCGTTCATGGTTTTGCTGGCGTTTTTCCTGGTGAACCTGGGAGTGATTTTTCCGGATCGCATGGGGCTGAAGCAGTATCGCGTGACCTCGATTATTCCGATGCCGGCGTTGAAGCCGGAGCATGCTCCCATCAAAAAGAAAATGCCAGTGGTGAAGGCGAAGCTGCTGCCTCCGGCGCCGGTTTTCGAAAAGCCGAAGTTGGTGGTGCCGCGCGAAGTTCGGCACATACAGGCTCCGGAGCCGGTGGAAGCGCCGAAGGTGGTGATGAATAAGTTCAACACTCCCGAGTTGAAGGTGACGGCGAACACGCCGCGTCCTCAACTGCTGCATGTTGGAGAGTTTGCGGGGAGCGCAGTTGCGCCGACGGTGAACGCTCCGGTGGAGAAGGTGCAGACCGGAGGGTTCGGCGATCCCAATGGATTGAAAGGGACGGGGAAACAAGGCGCGAAGCTGTATGCGGCGCAGGCTGGCGGGTTTGACATGCCGGTGGGTCCGGGACAAGGCAACGGATCAGGCGGGGCAAATGGAATTAAGGGAACGGTGGCCAGCGCTGACTTTGGCAATGGCATCGCGACCTCGGGCAAAGGCAAAGGCGGAGCGGTGGCAACGGGCGGGTTTGGAGCGGAGCAGGTGGTGCACGGCGGTCCGAAGATTGCGCAGAACGACGGCGGGCCGGCGACTACTCCGGTGGAGATTACGTTCAAGCCGCAGCCGGTTTATACCCAGGAAGCGCGCGGGCTGAAGCTGGAAGGCGAAGTTTTGCTGGAAGTGATGTTTGGCGCGAATGGGACGCTGCATGTGAATCGCGTGGTGCGAGGTCTTGGTCACGGCCTGGATGAGGCGGCGACTGCGGCTGCGAACAAGATGCGGTTTAAGCCGGCGCTGCGGATGGGGACGCCGGTGGATTCGACGGCGGTGGTGCATGTGACGTTCCAGATGGCTTATTAGGACAGCTGCCAGTTGCCAGCGGCCAGTTGCCAGTTAGATCGGCTCGGCGCTTGAAGATTGAAACTGGCAGCTAGAAATTTCGATCGACAACTGCTTTATGGAGAGAAGAGTTATGCGCACTTGGAAATGGATGTTTACAGCCGCACTGCTGGCTTCGGTGAGCGCTACGGCGCAGCAACCGGCGGAGTCCCAACCTTCGACGCAGCCTGCCGCTGCGGTGGCAACGCAGACGGCGCCAACAGTTCCCGCGTCTCAGCCGGCAGCGACGGACGCGCAGAGCGCGCAGTCGACTGCTCCGGCGCCTACTCCGTCGGCTCTGCCGCAACCGACCACCATGGATCAGGTTGTGGATCGCTTCATCGAGCGCGAACACGAACTCATGAAGGCACTCTCGACGCGGACTCCGGTGGTCGAGACCTATTTGCAGAACCTGACGGCGGATCCGCAACTGGGTCCGGTGCCTAGCGCCGACCATTATTTTCTCGGCCGCATGGATATGGGCGAGCAGGTCGACCGCAAAGATTATTTGAAAGAGCAGGACAAAGGCATGGAGACGCGCCTGATGGGCGGCTTCAACAAGCTCTTCAAGGTGCAGTACCAGCCTCTGGGATTTTCGTGGATGGTCTATGCCGACCGCACGGACTTTGACCGCGAGCACTACGACTTCCATTACATCCGGCGCGAATTTTTAGGCGATGTGCGCTGCCTGGTGTTCGACGTCACGCCGAAGAAGGGCTCGGGTCGAGGACGGTTCCAGGGGCGCGTGTGGGTGGAGGATCAGGATTACAACATCGTCCGGTTGAATGGGACTTATGCTCCAGCGCCGAAAAATTCGTTTTTCTTCCACATGGATAGCTGGCGCTTGAATTTGATTCCGGGCTACTGGGTGCCGGCTTACATCTACAGCGAAGAAGGCGACTTCAGCGCTGGGGTGAAGAACAAGATGGCGTTCAAGGCGCAGACCCGCATCTGGGGCTACGACCTGAAGAAAGATAATAAGGACGACGAACTCACGCAGATTCGCGTGGACAGCGTGAAGGATGAAAGCCCGACGGCGCAGGATGCGTCTCCGCTGCAGGCTGAGCGGCAATGGCAGCAGCAGGCGGAAGACAACGTTATTGAGCGCCTGACGCGGGCTGGGTTGCTGGCGCCGGAGGGCGATGTTGATCACATTCTCCAGACGGTCGTGAACAATCTGGAGGTCACGAACAACATTGACCTGCCACGGCCTGTGCGCACGCGCGTGCTGCTTACGGCACCGCTCGAAACTTTCAGCGTAGGCAATACGATCGTGATCAGCCGGGGATTGATTGATGTGCTTCCGGATGAGGCCAGCCTGGCGGCTGTGCTCTCGCATGAACTGGCGCACATTGTGCTTGGCCACAACCTGGGCAGCAAGTATGCGTTCAATGACCGCATGCTGTTCTCCGATGATTCGACGTACAACAATTTGGGATTCAAGCACATTCCGGAAGAAGAAACCGCGGCCGATAAAAAAGCTGTGGAGTTGCTGAACAACTCGCCTTACGCGCAGAAACTCGACAACGTTGGATTGTTCCTGAAGGCGCTGCAAGCTCGCGCCCCTCAGCTCAATGCTCTGTTGACCACGCACCTGGGCAACCCGCTGGCGGCGAATGGAACTATTAACCGCTTAGCGGCTCTGGCTACGCAAGGTCCGGCGCTCGACAACACGAAGCTGGATCAGGTGGCGGCGCTTCCGCTGGGCGGACGCGTGAAGATCAATCCGTGGGACGACAAGGCGGAGATGGTGAAGACGGCTCCGGTTGCCATCACCTCGGCGCGTGACAAGATGCCGTTTGAAGTCACGCCTTTCTATCCGCGGTTGGCGCGCTATGGTGCAACCACACCGAGCGCTGCGCCAGCCACGGCTGCCGCTAACTCGGGCACCAACTAACGCTCCACCGTAGCGCTGTCTCTGGCTGAATTCGGCCACCGAGACGGCGGCGCTACAAGTTGCAATAACAAGTTGCTATAAGATCAGGGCCGGGATCCGGAATTACCTTCCGGGATACCCGGCCTTTGTCTTTGTTCAAGTGTTTGTGAGGTCTCCTGTCGACATCCTGCTCCGCGGCTGTGAAGTATGGTTTCGTGGTTTCGCTCTGCTGTTCAGTATCGGACAGCGATTTTCGATTCTGGACGTAAATCCTACTTGAGCGAGCGGCTTGATTCGCGTATTTCCCTGCAAGTAAAACAGTTATATCCGCGATGGTTTGGCACGGAACGTGACACTGGCTGCGCACGTAGACGTGTGCGAGGAGGTTCTCTGTGGAAACCTCGTTTCAGGACTTGCGCTATGCCTTGCGCCAATTGCGCAAGGCGCCGGGATTCACCTTGACGGCCGTGATCACGCTGGCTCTGGGAATTGGCGCGAACACGGCCATCTTTACGTTGGTGCAGGGCATTCTGTTGCATTCACTGCCGGTGTCTGATCCGGCGAAGCTCTACCGCATCGGTGACACCGACAATTGCTGCATCGAAGGCGGCTTTCCCAGCGACAACGGGGATTTCGACATTTTCTCCTACGATCTGTATCAGCAGTTGAAAAACTCCGCGCCGGAGTTCGAGCAACTGGCCGCAGTACAATCCGCGCAGAATGAGTTTACGGTGCGCCGCGAGAATGCGATGGCAAAGTCATTGCGCGGCGAATTCGTCTCGGGCAACTACTTTTCCACGCTGGGACTTGGAGCTTATTCGGGACGGCCGCTGAGTGAAAGCGACGATACTCCCGCGTCCGCGCCGGCAACCGTCATCAGCTACGACGCATGGCAAGGGGAGTTTGGCGCCGACCCTGCGCTCGTCGGATCCACGATCTTCATTCAGGCACAGCCCTACACGGTGATCGGCATCGCTCCGCCGGGCTTTTTTGGGGATCGCGTTTCTGACCGTCCGCCTGCTTTCTGGATGCCTCTGGCGAGTGAGCCCTACCTTGAGGGAGCGAACGCCATCCTGCATCACGCGGACTCCAATTGGCTTTATGCATTAGGCAGGGTGCGAGCGGGAACGAACGTCGGCCTTGTGCAGGCCAAGCTTTCTGTGGTGCTGCGGCAGTGGCTGGCGACGCGTCCGGCTTATACCGACAATGGCGGGGCCGCCGAGATTCTAAAACAACATGTGATCATTGTGCCGGGCGGCGGCGGTATTCAGATTCTGCAACAGCAGGCCGGCAAGGGTCTGAAGATGTTGATGATTCTCTCGAGCTTCGTGCTGCTCATCGCCTGCGCGAACATCGCAAACCTGCTGCTGGCGCGGGCCACCACCCGGCGGGCAGATATGGCAGTGCGCGCGGCGTTGGGCGCAGGACGGTCCCGGCTCATTCGCCAGATTCTTACTGAGAGCATCTTGTTGAGCTGCATTGGAGGGCTGGCTGGATTGGCCGTTGCCTATGCCGGCGCGCATACGATTCTTGCGCTCGCGTTTCCCGACGCTAAGAATCTTCCGATTGAATCCAGCCCTTCGCTCGTCGTGCTGGGATTTGCGTTTCTGGTTTCGCTGATCACTGGCGTTCTGTTTGGGACGGCACCGGCGTGGTTATCATCGCACGCGCAGCCGGCGGAGGCGTTGCGTGGAGTGAACCGCTCGACGCGCGACCGCTCTTCCCTGCCGCAGCAGGCGCTGGTGGTGATGCAGGCGGCATTGTCTCTGGTGCTGCTCGTGGGGGCGATCCTGATGACCAAGTCACTCGCGAACCTTGAGCATCAGAAATTTGGTCTCGCCACTGCGAATCGCTATGTGCTGCATTTCGATCCAGCAGGGGCCGGTTACACAGCTGAAAAGCTACCCGCACTTTTCCGGGAGATGGAAGATCGTTTCTCGGCGCTGCCGGGCGTATCCAGCATTGGCTTGGCGATGTATAGCCCGCTGGAAGGTAACAACTGGGGTGAATGCGTGATTCAGCAGGGCCATCCGGCGCCGGGACCGAATGATAAATGCGGCTCGACTTGGGATCGCGTGAGCACACACTTTCTTGACGCTATCGGCGTGCCGATTCTTCGCGGCCGCGGATTCACGGACCAGGACACGGGCACTTCGCAACAGGTTGCGGTCGTGAATCAAACGTTCGTCAAGCGCTTCTTTCCCAACGAAGATCCGATCGGTCAGCGCTTCGGCATCGACTTCCAGCAGTACTCGGGGAGTTTTGAGATTGTGGGCGTGTTTGCCGATTTCAAGATGAACAACCCGCGCGATCCGGTGCGCGCGGTTTATCTACGTCCGATGGCGCAGCGCTTTAACGGCTTCCAGGAACCGGGAATGATTTCGGGGGAGTCGCAATCGCTATTCATGCAGACCATGCTACTCAACTTCAGCGCGCCACAACAAAACGTTGAGGGACTCATTCGCCGCACGCTGGCGAGTATTGATCCTAATTTGACTGTGGTCAATCTTCAATCTTTCGATGCGCAGGTGGTCGGCAACTTTACGCAGGAGCGTTTGATTGCGCGGCTCACGAGTTTGTTCGGCATTCTCGCGCTTATTCTGGCTTCGGTGGGACTCTACGGAGTGATGTCTTACCTGGTGGCGCGGCGGACCAGCGAAATTGGAGTTCGCATGGCGCTGGGAGCTCGACGATCGAGCGTGCTCGCGCTGGTACTGCGCGGCGCGCTCTGGCAAATTCTGATTGGCCTTGGCCTTGGCATTCCCGCTGCGTTACTAGCTGGTCACCTGATGGCGAGCCAACTTTTTGGAGTCGGCGGCTACGACCTGACGGCGATCGTGGGCGCGACCTTAGTGCTCGGGCTTTGCGCCGCTGCAGCCGGATTCATTCCTGCCCGCCGCGCCGCTTCCATCGAGCCAATGCGCGCGCTGCGCACCGACTAGAGCGCCTTGCACCCGCCCCATGACCGTTTTTAGTCACCAACTTATCTAACTAACTTATGTTAACAAGCTAGATACGGCACAAAAGTGCTACGCCAGGGGGTTGACAGCTCTTTCCCCAGGGAGCACAATCCTGCCATTCGGGAAAGTTAGATTTACTTGTGAGTGATGCTTGATCGGGATTGCTCCATTGCCGAAACTCCCCCAGCCTTGCTGTTTGCGATTGGAACTCAGAAAGAGAGGAAGATGCAATTTTCCTCTAGGGGCCCCTATCTCAAAGTCTGAGGAGTTTGTATGCAACGAAGCGCGCGCCTTGTCTCTCTGCTGTTATTGGTTGTACTCGGAATTCTGGCCATCCCCTCACATTTCACTCACCACGTAATCGCCGGCGACACTCACGGCAACTGCACATTTTCCAACGGACATTCGTGCCCACCACCACCACCGCCACCACCTTTAGTTGGTCAATTCGGCGGCCCCCTAGCTGGACTAAGTTCAAGCATGACCGGCCTGTTCGATGGCGGCTACGGAACATTCACGATCAAGTGGGATCCCATCCTCGGATTAGGGCCAGTATTCACGCAGCCCGGATGCTTCACCTGCCACGGAACTGGCGTCGACGTATTGACCGGTACAGCGGGAGATACCGGCCCCCTCACCGGAACCCGTTACGGCAAGTGGAATTCAGACGGGACGTTCAACTATCTCGATGGCAACGGAACTTTTCCAGAGAATGAAGGCGGGCCTACGCTTCACGGCTCTTCCAACGCCACGTTCGGCACGCTGCCCGGGTGCAATCAGATGACGATTGCCGCTTCGCCCGGTGGCGCGGTCGAATCAGGAAGCAAGGTTACCATCACGACCACGGCTGCGCATGGCTTCAAAGTCGGACAAACCGCGCAAATGCTTAACGTGCCGGTTTCCGGTTACAACGGACAATTCACCATCGTGAGCGTCCCTTCGACAACGACCTTCACCTATACCAATACGGTGACGGGGCTGGCCGATTCCGGGGGAGGGGTCACGCAGAATCTGCCCCACGAAGTGGTTCCGACCGATGCGACTGTGGTCAGCACCGTGCGCTCGCCACAGTTGTTTGGACTCGGCTTGGTGGATAACATTCCGGACTCGGCAATTCTCGCCAATGTCGGGAATCCGGGAAATACATTCGGCATCAGCGGCGTCGCCAACATGGTGGCGGATGAGAATGGTGTCGTTCGTCCCGGCAAGTTTGGGCAGAAACTCAACAGCGTCAGTCTGTTTCAATTTACTTTCAACGCCGAGTTCAACGAGCTTGGCATCACCAATAAGGCCGGTCCGTTTGGTACGGCGAGCCAGTTTTTTCCGACCGAACACTTGCCGCAGGGCCTGTCCTATCCCAACTCTTGCCAATCGGACACCAACTCTCCGCAGGATGTTGAACAGGCGAACATGATCAAGATGACGCAGTTTGAGGCTCTGCTGGCGCCGATTCCGCCGCAGCCTTCAAACAGTTCCATCGCGGCCGGGTTGGTTGTCTTCAACAACATTGGGTGCAGCGTCTGCCACATGGAAAGTTTCACGACACAAGCCAATGTCAAACTGAAAACCACTTCGGGAGGACAGACGGCCGTCATTCCATCTCTCAGCAACGTTACGTTCAATCCGTATTCGGATTTCCTGCTTCACAATATGGGTACGGGAGATTCCGGCGGCATTCCGTTCCAGCCGTTTGGGACTGGCCAGGCCACGCTGACCATGTGGAGAACGGCGCCTTTGTGGGGACTGAACAACGCCCTCACCAAGGCCAGCGGCCTGATGCACGACAACGGATCAGCAACGATTACAGCAGCGATCAACCGGCATGGTGGAGAAGCGACTACTGTGATCTCCAACTTCCAGGGGCTGAGTTCGACGGATCTTTCGAACCTGATGGCGTTTTTGGGATCGTTGTGATTTTTTTGGGGCGTGGGTGACCACGCCCCAAACTTCACTTCGCGCCTAAGCCATCCTTCTCGTGATAATTCGGATACGCCGGTCGCTGATACTGCGGCAGGGGATGCTCTTTCAATTGCTGCATCACGACTTCGATTGCCTTGTCGAGTTGCGCATCGTGCCCATTGCGATAGGCAGCGGGGTCGAGATCAACCTCGATATCTGGGGCGACGCCTACATTCTCAACCTCCCACTCGCCCTTGAGGCCGTAGATCGCAGCGCGCGGCGCGGTGACGTGGCCGCCGTCGAGCAGTTCGGGATAGCCGCCAATCCCTACCAGACCTCCCCAGGTTTTCTTGCCGACCAGTGGACCCAGCGCGGCTTTGCGGAAATACCACGGCAACGCGTCGCCGCCCGAGCCTGACATTTCGTTGATGATCATCACCTTCGGTCCGTAGATCGCTTCTGACGGGCTCGACCAGTCGTGGCCTTCGCGCGTGACGACCTTGCTCAAGATTGGGCGACGCAGGTAGTCGATGATGTAGTCGGCGAGCTGGCCGCCTTCGTTGAAGCGCTCGTCGATGATCACGCCTTCCTTGCCCACTTGCGAGAAGAAGTAGCGATTGAAGTTGGTGTAACCACCGCTCGCCGTGTTGGGCACGTAGACGTAGGCCACGCGGCCTCCGGTGGCCTGATCGACCATACGGCGATTGCCCTCGATCCACGCCAAGTGACGGAGAGCCTCCTCGCTCTCAACCGGTACGACGGTGACATCGCGCGGGTCTTTACCTTCCGAATTGTGGCTGACCTTCAGCACAACTTGCTTGCCGGCAGTTTCTTCGAAGAAGCTGTAGATGTTGTCGGTCGAATGCAGTTCTCGCCCATTGACCGCGAGAATGTAGTCGCCTGCTTTTACCCTGACACCGGGCTGGGTCAGAGGAGCTTGCAGACCGGGATTCCAGTTTTCTCCGTCGTACACTTTCGCGATGCGGTAGAGGCCGTGCTCGATGGTGTAGTCGGCTCCGAGTAATCCGCCTTTCACTTTCTTGGGCTCTGGCGCTTCTCCACCACCGACGAACATGTGGCCGACTGTAATTTCGCCGAGACACTCCTGAAACAAATACGTGAGTTCGGAGCGCGACGCGATTCCTTCCAGATACGGCTCGTATTTTTTCTTTGCTTTGTCGAGATCGAGACCGTGGTAATGCGGATCGTAGAAAAAGTCGCGCTCGATGCGCCAGGTCTCGTTGTAAATCTGCTTCCACATCGCCCGCGGTTCCACGTAAACCTCCCAGCCATCAAGCTTGAGCGGGCCCAGACCCGGCTTGGGAGGGCCACCAGGGCCGGGTGCATCATCGGCCGACGCGGTGGTCCACGCTTCGCCTTTGCGGTAAAGAATTTTGCTGCCGTCGAAAGAAACTGTGTAGTCGTTGACGTCCTCGATCCACTTGTCGACCTTGCGCTTGCTTAAGTCGAACTTCTGGATGGTCTGCGGCAGGTCGCCGTCGGTGGCTACCATGGGGCCTTCGGCGAGGAACAGGATACCCGATTTCCCTGTCAGCAGATTGTTGTAATTCTTGGCGGGAATGGGCAAAGCTAGAATGCGCTGGCTGATGCCTTCGACATCAATCTTGACGACGACGGGCTCTTCTTTTTTTTCTTTATCTTTATCTTTGTCTTTGCCTTTATCTTTGTCTTTATTATCTTTGCTGTCCTTGTTCTCTTCTTTGTCTTTGTCTTTGTCGGAAGCGGTTTTGTCGCCGGCTTTGTCTTTATCTTTATCTTTATCTTTTTCCTTATCCTTATCCTTCTCCTTGTCGGCTTCGCTTTTTTCTTCATCGCTTTCTGGGGCCAGTGGAGAAAGCGAAAACTGGCCCAACACCGCGACATAGACGCTGCGCGATACGCGGTGCTCTTCGCTCGACATGTCGAGTCCAGCGGTGGAGAGCGCTACGTCCGTCGACGCCGTGAAGTAAAGATACTTTCCGTTCTTGTCGAACGCGGGATACAGCGCGTCGCTCATGCCATCCGTGATTTGAAACGCCTTGCCCTGATCGAGTGAATATACGAACACGGCGTGCAGGCCGCTGGGCAGTTGGCGCGTATAGGCGATCCATTTATTGTCCGGAGCCCAAGTCTGGTTGAGTTGTGTCGGGCCGAAGCCTCCGAAGTAATCGGTGTCGACCAGCTTCGGCTTCGCATTATCAAGATCGACATACCACAAGTTCAACCGCTTGTCGGAGTAGGCGATCTTCTTGCTGTCGGGCGACCACGTGGGCGTGTAAAAAAACGACGGCGGATTTCCGAGGTTGATATGGCGGACCTCGCCTAAGCCATTCTGTCCGAGAATGCACAATTCATATTCGCCCGACTCGTCGGAGAAATATGCGATCGACTTGCCGTCCGGAGACCAGGCCGGATCGCGATCGGCCACGGCCGGGCTGTGCGTGAGATTGCGAATATCGCCTTTGTCGGTGGGCACCGTGAAAATCTCTCCCCAGGCCTCGAATACTGCGCGCGCGCCCGTGGGCGAGATGCCGAAATTCTGGATGCGCTTCGGTTCGACCTTGGCAAAGTGCGGCCGCACCGCGTCGATATCGCCGCTGACGTGAATCGAAATATTCTTTACCTGGTGCGTCTTGAGGTCATAGAGCTTGATGGCGCCGAACTGCTCGATGACAATGGCATCCGGCCCTGCGGAGGCAGTTTTGAAATCGAGGCCGTCGCTGTGCAGAACTTCCGATACTTGTTTGCTCTGAATGTCATACGCGAACAAACTCACCGGACCGTTGCGGTCGGAAAGAAAATAAATTGTGCCGCCTACCCACATGGGAAAGTGGTCGTTCGAGTTATCTCGGGGAATTTTGATGACGCTGGAATCTTTTAGATCCGCAATCCAGATCGGCGTGGTCTGGCCGCCATGGTAGCGCTTCCACGCGGCCTGCCATTGCATGTGCGGCAAGTATGCGAGATGCGTGCCATCGGGCGAGAATTGCGCTTCTTCGCCAATGGGGAGCGGCAATTTTGTCGGAAATCCACCTTCAACGGGCACGGTGTAGAGCTGGTCTTCGAAGTGACGGAAACTGCTGCCCCAGGACGCGAACAAAATGTTTTTACCATCGGGCGTCCAACCGAGAACTTCTTCATCTGCGGGATGGAAAGTAAGCCGCCGGGGCACGCCTCCCGTCGCCGCGACCACGTATACGTCGCGATTGCCGTCATACTCGCCGGTAAAGGCAATCATTGAGCCGTCGGGAGAAAAGCTGGGTAGGGTCTCGACGCCGACTCCGGAAGTGAGCCGGCGCGCATCGCCGCCTTCCCGACTGACGATCCAGAGGTCGCCGGCGTAGTTGAAAACAATTTGCGTCTTGCTCACGGTAGGAAAACGCAGCAGCAACGGCGGATTACTTTGGGCTGAGGCGGCGGACGAGAAGAGCGCGATTAGAGACAAAGACAAAGCGGCCAGGGCAAGGATTCCCCGAAGGCGGTTGCGCATTTTAAGAGCTCCTGCGAATGGCTGAACGGCGACGGGAAATCTTAGTGTGGCAGAGGTCGAATGGTCAACCTCTGGGATGACGGGAGTGAAGCGTGCAGTCCGGTTTTTTCTTTGCGATCTTTGCGGCAAAGGTCGCTAAGAAAACCAACCGCTTCATTTGCTTTTGCCCTTGCCTGGCAGTCCGGCCGGATTTTCATGCGTGCGTTCGCGGAAGGTTCCGCGAAGGCCGGTAGCCAGCTTGACGCTTGATTCGCCAAACTTGTCGCGCAGGCGATCGGCGGCGGCGAGTGCGTCTTTCCAGCGTTGCTGCCGGCCGCCTTCGAGTAAGTTGATCTGTTCTGCCTGCGCTTCGAATGAGGATGCTTGCACTCCCAGCAGCCGCACTTCCCTGCCCGGCTTCCAGTTCTTGCGAAACAGCGCACGCGTCTGCTCAAAGATTTCGCCGTCGAGTTGAGTAGGAGCCGGCAAGGTGTGAGCGCGCGTGATCGTGGTGAAGTCTTTGTAACGCAGTTTGAGTTGGATGGTGCGCGCGTGCAGCTTTGCTTCCCGCAAGCGCCGCGCAACCATCTCAGAAAGCCGCATCAGCGTGGCTTCTAACTGCGTCGCATCGGCCGTGTCTTCGTTATAAGTATGTTCGTGGCTGATCGACTTGGCTTCGGTATCGGCGCCGACTTCAGTGTCGAACCATCCACCGGAATCTTCTCCGCGCGCTTTGCCGGCGAGGGCGAGCCCCCATTTGCCGAATCGTTCTTTCAGTTCGGATTCTTCCAGTCGCGCCAAGTCTCCAACTTTCTTGATGCCGAGTTCGTGGAGATGGCTTTCCATCACTTTGCCGACGCCGGGAATCGCGCGCACATCGAGCGGCGCGAGGAATTGGGATTCTTGTCCCGGCACGATCCACAGCACGCCGTTGGGCTTGGCTTGCGCGGAGGAAACTTTTGCGATCAGGCGCGATGAGCCAATGCCAATCGAGCAATTCAGCTGCGTATCTTCTTTCATTCGGTGGTGCAGTTTGTGCGCTGCTTTTAACGGCGGACCGTGCAATCGCGCTGTCCCGGTCATGTCGAGGTAGGCTTCGTCGATCGAAGCCATTTCCACCTGTGGAGAAAATGCCGCTAGCACCTTGAAAACTTTTCCGGAGCACTCGCGGTAGCGCTCAGGATGGCCGTCGACGAAGATGGCATGCGGACAGAGCTTGGCCGCGGTGCGCAGAGGGAGGGCCGAATGCACTCCGAACTTCCGCGCCTCGTAGGACGCGGCGGAGACTACGCCGCGCTCGTGGCGCTGACCTCCGACGACCACGGCTTTGCCTTTCAGGGACGGATCGAAAAGTTCTTCCACGGAGACGAAGAAGGCGTCCATGTCGACGTGGAAGATGGTGCGGGCGAAAGCCGGCAGCTGGGATGTGGCGGCCATGAGCGGATTGTAGCAGCGGACGAAGATGTTCTCTTACAAAGTGTAATCCCGAGCGAAGCGAGGGACCTTGGTTCTTGCTTGCGCCATCACAGTACGCTCGCACACGCAGAAACCAAGATCCCTCGCTTCGCTCGGGATGACACGGCATTAGTTATCCGATGTTGCTAGACCAACACCTTCTCCTGCACCGCCGCCGCGCTGCGCATCTGCTTCACGCGCTCATAAATCTTGCCGTATTCGCGCGCGGAAGCGTTCCAGGAAAAATCTTTGTTCATGCCGTTGCGCATGAGCACCTGCCATGAAGTTTGATCGCGGAACGCCGTCAGCGCCTGTTTGATGGTTAGCAGCAGAGACTCGCCGTTGTACTCGGTGAACTTGAAGCCGGTACCTCTGCCGGAGCGCGCGTCCCAGGGTTCGATGGTGTCGTCGAGGCCGCCGGTGGCGCGAACGATTGGCACCGTGCCATATTTCAAGCTGTAGATCTGGTTCAGCCCGCAGGGTTCGTATCTTGAGGGCATCAGGAACATGTCGGAGCCGGCCTCGATCTTGTGCGCGATGGCGTTGTCGTAGGCGACTTTCAATGCGATCTTGTTGGGGAACTGCTTATTGAGGCGCGCAAACATTTCTTCATACTGCTTATCGCCGGAGCCGAGAACGACCATGATCATCTCTTCGCGCGCTAGGCGGTCCATAATTTGCGCGATCAGGTCGAAACCCTTTTGCGCGGCGAAGCGGGAGACGATGCCGACCACTGGAATTTTCGGGTCCGCATTCTTCACGCCGAATGTCGTTAGCAGATCTTTCTTGCATACGGCTTTGCCGGCAAGATCCTGCGGCGAATATTTCGCGGCAATAAACTTATCGGCCTGCGGGCTCCATTCGTCATAGTCCACGCCGTTCAAAATACCAGTGACCGTGGCGGCGCGGTCGCGCAGAACGCCTTCCAGTCCAAAACCATATTCGGCAGTCTGAATTTCCTGACTGTATCTCTTGCTCACGGTCGTAATGTAGTCAGAATAGGTAAGCGCGCCTTTCAGAAAATTCACCTGCCCAAAGAATTCCATCTTCGACATGGTGAACAGATCCCAAGGCAGCATGAGCAGCGGCAGAGTCTCAGGAGGGAACAATCCCTGATAGCCCATATTGTGGATCGTGAAAACTGTGCCCGCGTCGCGGAAGGCGGGGTCTTCGGCATAAATGGTACGCAGCAGCACGGGCACGAGCGCCGACTGCCAGTCATGGCAATGGAAAATGTTCGGCACGCCCAGAATCTTTGTCGCCTCTAACACCGCGCGGGAAAACAGCGCGTAACGCTCTGCGTTATCGGGATAATCCCCGGCCGGCGTTCCGTAGAGCGCGTCGCGATCGAAATACTCGGGGCACTCGACAAAATAAAAACGCACTCCGGATTGGGTTCCACTGGTTACCACCGAGGCAAAACGATATTTGTCGTCGAAAGGAATCGTGATGCTGCGCACCACAGTTGCCGGATCGGTTAGCTTAGTCTGCTTGTAACGAGGCAGGAACACGCTCACCTGATGGCCCAGCGAGGCGAGAGCGCGCGGCAATGCGCCCACCACGTCTGCCAAGCCACCGGTTTTCGAAAACGGAACCCCTTCCGAAGCCGCAAACGCAATATGCATGAAACCCTCCCGGGTGAGAGCCCGCTTTTCGCGGGCGCACGATATGATGGATAGCTGTTGCGGGAGCTTTGCTCCCGCGCGCAAAATAAGCGGGCCGTAATAGCCAGTCTATAGGCCCGACGAAATGAGGGTCAACGTGCCGAAGGTCGTGTCGACTCGACGTCCGCAACACAAGCCCAAGCTGGGACAGCATTTTCTTGCCAGCGACAGTTTTGCCCTGCAAATTGTCGACGCCCTCGGTGACGTATCGCAAAATACCGTGCTCGAAATCGGTCCCGGACGCGGCGTCCTCACTTCCCTGCTCGCTAAACGAGTACGCCGCCTGATCGCTGTGGAACTTGACCGCGTGCTGGCCGCACAGCTTCGGCTACGCTTCGGCATGTTTCCCAATGTCGAAGTTATCGAGGCCGACATTCTCTCCGTCGATCTCGATTCGCTGTTCGGACCCAAGCCTGGCCTGCGCCGTCCGGGAATCGAATTCCGGCCCGAGCCGGTCAAGGTGGTTGGCAATCTTCCCTACTACATTACTTCCGACATTCTTCTGCGCCTGTTCGATTATTCGAAATATCTTGAGAGCATCGTGATTCTCGTGCAGCGCGAAGTGGCGGATCGCATTGCCGCCGAACCCGGGAGCCGCGACTATGGACTGCTCTCCGCTACCGCCCAACTTTATGCGCGCGTGGAGAAACTTTTTACCCTGCCGCCCGGAGCATTTGCGCCGCCGCCCAAAGTGCACTCCACGGCGCTGCGGCTCACGATCGCACCTCGACTGAATGAGCTTGGGCTCGATGGCGACGCTGCCACCAAAGACGGGTTCATCGATTTCTTAAAACTTTCCTTTGGACAGAAGCGCAAGACCCTGTGGAACAATTTGAAGTCTAATTATCCAGAGTCTGATCTGCGCGCCGCTTTGGCCGAGGCACGAGTGAAACCTGCCGCAAGGGCCGAGACCTTGAGTCTGGAAGAAAGCGCTGCGCTGTTTCGCGCCTTGCGAAATCACCGCGACGGCTCGTAGGATTATTTAGTCGAGTTTCAGAAGAGACTGTCTGTGCCTGCTGCCATGATTCTTCGCCATCCCGCAGTCGCCGGGCGATTCTATCCCGCCGATCCGGCAGTTCTGCGAAAGGAGGTTGGCACCTACCTCTCCCAACCTCCGAAGGGAGCGCCGGTTCAGGCCTTGGGCTGCATCGTCCCCCATGCGGGCTACATCTATTCCGGACACGTAGCGGGCGCCGTATTCGGAGCATTGAAAATTCCGAAACTCTGCGTAGTGCTGTGTCCAAATCACACCGGCATGGGGCGAGCCCTTTCGATCATGATCCGGGGACTCTGGGAAACGCCCCTCGGCCCGGTGATCATCGCTGAAGATTTCGCCACCGCTCTCCTGCATTATTGCCCACTTCTGCACGAGGACTCGGACGCACACCGCTTCGAGCACGCTGCTGAAGTCGAATTACCCTTTCTTCAAGTCCTACAGCCCAAACTCGGGTTCGTCCCCGTCGCCATTGGAACTGGGGACTTCGAAGCTCTCAAGCAACTCGGTTTCGCCCTCGCAAGGGCCATCACCTTGCGGAGCGAACCTGTTCTGATCGTCGCCTCCAGCGATATGAATCATTACGAGTCCGACGCCATCACGCGAGTTAAAGATCACACCGCCATCGAACCGATTCTTCGTCTCGACGCGCGGGCTCTGTTTGACGTGGTCACCCAGCAGCACATCACCATGTGTGGATTCGGACCCGCCGTCACGATGCTGACTGCGGCGAAGAAGCTCGGCGCAACCTCCGCCGAGTTAGTGAAATATGCGACCTCGGGAGACGTTTCCGGAGACCGCGATCTGGTGGTCGGCTACGCAGGCGTGGTGATTCGTTAGAGGCTGAAACGAAAATTCATTTCGAAGCGTTGTTTCCCATCTCGATCAACTGCTTCGCCCGCGCCCGAACTCCATTGAGTACCGAAGTATCCTCAACAATTTCCTGCAGCGCGGGCGCAACCGCTTGTAGCTCGCTGATTTCGGAGCCTTTCGCCTGCGCTTCCATATGCTTCAGTTCGTCATCCAGCGCCAGCTTCTGATAGCGGTGGTAGTACGAGAGGCGGCTTCCATATTCGAGCGTGCCCGCCATGTTCTGAAAAAGCGTTGTTAACTGCTGCACTGCCGCCACATTGGAATAGTTATATCGCGCCGTGAAAGAACGCTGACTGTCCTGATAGCTCAGGATCTTCCTGCCGGCAAATGCCACCTTGCGATTGCCGGAGTCAAGTTTGCCGCCGAAATACTGCGCCTGTTTCGCCCACTCGAAAATTCGCCTGCGACTCTCCGCCGACATCTCGAATTCAGACTTGTACACCTGCTCCTCTGAATCCTCCGTAATCTTCCCGGTGCACTCATAACGGGCGTGCCCCGTCGCGTCGACTGAGATCGAGTAGTGCTCAGGATTGGATTGGGGAAAGTCGAAGGTAAACGTAATTACTGGGAGTGAAGTCGCCGCGTCAGCCGAATGCTGTGATAACGAGAGCGAAGACGTTGCGGCGAACGCGAACATGGCGAGGCAAACTTGAATCGAAAAAGCGCGAGTCATCACCGTGCCGCAGCCTTCTGCCGTTCGAGTGTGCCCGCGGTATGCAAATGGCAAATGGCGATGGCCAGCGCGTCGGAAGCATCCATCGGCTTGGGAGGCTCGGCCAACCCCAGCAAGCGCGTCACCATGTGCTGCACCTGCTGCTTCTCCGCGCGCCCATACCCCACGACCGACGACTTGATTGATAGCGGCGAATACTCCGCGACCTCGAGTCCGGCCGCGGCGGCAGCCAGCATAGCCACTCCCCGCACCTGCCCCAGCTTCAATGCTGACTTCACATTCAACGCGTAAAAGATTCCTTCGATCGCAACTTCGTCGGGATGATGCTCTCCAATGAGCACGCCGAGGCCGTCATAAATGCGTGCCAAGCGCCGCGCCAACGGCTCCCGCGGCGAAAGCTTGATCGCCCCGCACGTCAGGCACACCAGCCGTCCACCGGAGTGCATCTCGACCACGCCGTAACCGGTGTATTCTCCGCCGCAATCGATACCAAGAACTCGCATGTGAGTGCAGTCTATCGCGGAAAGCGCGCAGTTCCTAGCGAGGAGATTCAGCAAGTTAACAACGAGCCAGCTAACAGCACTTGGGCCGCCGCGCTTTCGCCTCGTCGAATTCCTGACGAAACGCCGCATAAGCTTCGCTCGACGAAGCCATCCCTGAGCGGCGTAGAAACCGCGCGTAGGCAGCCTCATCAAAAATCTCGCGCAAAATCTCGATTAACACCGCGACCGCAGTCGATGCGAGATCGCCAATCATCTTTCGCATTCGATTCATCCTTGCTCCTCCACTAATCGCGTCCTCACGAATGGCGATTCCTTCACCCGCGCTTCTTTCGCGCCATTCAGAATTCCCATCCACTGCCTCAACGATTCCACAAGAACCAGAGTCACCATCACCACCAACGCTCCCGTGACTGCAGCATCCAGCCGGTTGTTAAAAATAAGCTGCACCGTGGCGCTTGAGATTGGAACGGGACTCGCGGCGAGCACCCGCGCTTGCGCCAGAAATCCCACTCGCGGATTCGAATCGAATATCTTGTGCCAGGATGCCGTAAACGTCACCGCGACCAGCCATGCCAGCGGCACCAGGGTCACTACGGCATACTTCGCGCGATGCATCTTGATGATGATGGTCGTGGCCACGCACAGCGCCACGGTCGCCAGCAATTGATTAGAAATGCCGAACAGCGGCCACAGTGAATTAATTCCACCCAGCGGATCCTTCACTCCCTGCCATAAGAAATATCCCCAGGCCGCAACGATCAGGGCGCTGGTCGCGAGAATCGACGGATACCAACTCGTCCGCCCCAACGGCTTGTAAACATGACCGAGGGCATCTTGCACCATAAAGCGAGCGACCCGCGTGCCGGCATCGAGCACGGTCAATATAAACAGAGCCTCGAACATGAGGGCGAAGTGATACCACAGCGCCATCAACGTCTCGCCGCCCAGGCTGTGTGAAAAGATGTGCGCCATGCCCACGGCAAAAGCAGGCGCTCCGCCGGTGCGATTGTAGAGCGTGAGTTCGCCGACCGCGTGCGCCAGCGCCTGCATATCGGCCGCGGTGACGGGGAACCCCCAGCCGGAAATAGTCGCTGCGGCGGCTGCCGGCGACTGCCCGACGACGCCCGCGGGACTGTTGATCGCAAAATAAATTCCCGGCTGCAACACGCACGCCGCAATAATCGCCATCACCGCGACCGCAGATTCGCACATCATCGCGCCGTAGCCCACCATGCGCGTCTGCGTCTCGCGCGCAATCAATTTCGGCGTCGTTCCGCTTGAGATGAGAGCATGAAATCCGCTGATCGCTCCGCAGGCGATTGTGATGAAAGCGAAAGGAAATATCTTTCCCGCAAACACCGGACCGGTGCCGTCGACGAATCGCGTGAGCGCAGGCATGTGAAGTGTGGGATGAAGCGCCACGATCCCCACACCTAAGAGTGCGATCGTCCCCAGTTTCACGAACGTGCTTAGATAATCGCGCGGCGCCAGCAGTAGCCACACCGGCAACGCAGACGCGGCAAACCCGTAGACCATAATAAGAATCGCCAGCGTGGGCGCGCTAAACGTGAACAGCCGCGCCAGCGCCGGGTTCTGCGATACGTACTGCCCGCCCCAGATCGCCGCCAGCACCAGCACAAATCCCAGCGCCGATACTTCCAACACTTTCCCCGGACGAATGCGCCGTAAATAGACGCCCATCAATAAAGCGATCGGCATTGTCATCGCGATCGTGAACGTACCCCACGGGCTCGATTTCAAAGCGTTCACCACGATCAGCGCGCACACGCCCAGCAGGATAATCAGAATCGCGGTCACCGCGACGTAGGCGACGAACCCACCGACGGGACCGATCTCGTCCTTGGCCATCGCGGTTAGCGACTTGCCGTCGCGCCGCACCGAGAAAAGAAGAATCACAAAATCCTGCACGCAGCCTGCGAACACAGCACCGGCCAGCACCCACATCGTCCCGGGAAGATAGCCGAACTGAGCCGCCAGCACCGGCCCCACCAGCGGACCAGGTCCCGCGATCGCTGCGAAGTGATGCCCGAACAGGACCCACTTGTTAGTGACGACAAAATCGCGGCCGTTCTCCAGTCGCTCCGCCGGAGTGGCACGCAAGCCATCGAGCGCTAGAATCTTCGCCGCGATGAACTTGCTGTAGAAGCGGTAGCCGAGCGCGTAGCAGCAGGTCGCCGCCGCGACCAACCAAAGTGCATTGATCGGCTCGCCGCGCTGCATAGCCACCGTGCCCACTGCTACGGCGCCAAGCAGTGCGACCGTTCCCCATCCCAAAATCGCGAGAGTCTTATTCATTGAACTTCTTCATTACTCGCATTCATCGCTTAATTATTGCTCATGAATCCAGTGGAGCATTGTGCCGAAACTTGGGCGGCGGCGCAACCAGCCATGTTCCTTGGTGTGTTCGTGCTTCTTCAATTCTCTTCTTCGCACCAACTCTGCTGCGATAATAGGAGAATGGCTGGTTTTTTTCTTGATGAACGTTGGCTCCCGAAGTCTGTCCTCTGTCTGCGGGATTACAACGCCAATAAATTCCTGCACGATCTCGTAGCGGGCGTCACCGTGGGCCTGGTCGCGCTGCCTCTGGCCATGGCTTTTTCCATCGCTTCCGGGCTAACTCCGCAGGCTGGAATTTACTGCGCCATCGTCACCGGCTTCCTGATTTCCCTCCTCGGCGGTTCGAAAACGCAAATCGGCGGACCTACCGGCGCCTTCGTGGTAGTCATCGCTGGCATCGTCGCAGTGCATGGCATCGATGGCCTGTTCATGTGCACAGTGATGGCCGGCGTGTTGCTGATGATCATGGGCATCGCCGGCATGGGCACGGCAGTCAAGTTTATTCCACGGCCTGTTGTCATCGGGTTTACCAATGGCATCGCCATTCTGATCGCCAGCACTCAGATCAAAGATTTCTTCGGCCTGCAAATCGCAAAAGTTCCTGGAGTCTTCTGGCAGCGCATGGAAGCTCTAGCCGGCAACTTCCACACACTTTCTTATACTTCGACCGCACTGGCTGTGGGCACGGTGCTCGTGATGATTCTCTGCCGCGCACTTTCGAATCGCATTCCAGGAGCGATCGTCGCTTTTATGCTGGGCACGGCTGCCGTCATTCTGTTCAAGCTGCCGGTGGAAACCATCGGCTCGCGCTTCGGAGGAATTCCCGCCGGTCTGCCTCACTTTGTGATTCCACGGTTTCGCGCCGATCTCATCCACGGGTTGCTCGGCCCGGCGCTCACGGTTGCCATGCTGGGCGCGATCGAGTCGCTCATGTCGGCAGTGGTTTCCGATCGCATGAGCAATGACCACCACAATCCAAATGTTGAATTGATCGGTCAGGGCGTCGCCAACATCGTTTCTCCCATGTTCGGAGGACTGCCTGCGACTGGCGCCATCGCCCGCACTGCCACCAACATCCGCGCCGGCGCGCAGTCTCCGGTCGCAGGCATGATTCATGCGCTCACCCTGCTCTGCATTCTGCTCTTCGCCGCGCCTCTGGTGCGCCATGTGCCGCTGGCCGTGCTTGCCGGAATTCTCATGGTCGTCGCGTACAACATGGGCGAGTGGCGCGAGATTCCGCAACTGCTCAAGCTCACCAGGACGGACATCAGCGTGTGGCTGGTGACGTTCGCTCTCACGGTCTTTGCCGACCTCACGGTCGCGGTCGAAGCCGGAATGATTCTCGCCGCGCTGTTGTTCATCAGCCGCGTCGCCGCTACCACCACGGTTTTGCAGGTCACGGATGAATATGTCGAAGACGGACGCATGCACATCCTGCAAGACAAAGATATCCCGTACTACGCGACCATCTTCCGCATCCACGGCCCGTTTCTGTTCGGGGCTACCGACAAAATCAATGCTGTTACTGAAGATCTGCACACGCTGCCGCCGGTGGTCATTTTACGGCTGCGCAATATGACCGCACTCGACGCCACGGGACTGTTCGCGATCGAGGAAGTCGCCCGCCAACTGCACGCCAGCAATCGAACCTTGATTCTCTGCGGCGCGCGCGAGCAACCCGCCAAACTGATACATCAGGCAGAGTTCCAAGAAGTGGTCGGCGCGGAAAATATCTGCGACAACGTACAGTCCGCGCTCCGACGAGCGCAGCAAGTTCACGACCAACTGGAAAGCGCGGCCATCGAGCTCAAGAGCTAGTGGGAGACACCGGCAGTGCAAGAATTCGCAAAGCTCATCAGACTACCCGGCTTCGCTGGTCATAATAAAAAGTGGCTTCATTTCGAAGCTCTTGTAGTGAGGACGCAGGCGGTCAACGTTGTAGTGTTCCTTCACGTTGACAACTTTCTTCGAGGCTGTAACGGTGTCGATGGGCATGTTGTCGTAGCGGCCATTCCTCAACACAACGAGCCGTCCGTGAATTCTTCCCAGCAACAGATCCAAGGCGAGGTTTCCATAAGCCATCGGAACAACCGAGTCGATCGCATCGGGATCGCCGCAGCGAACGAGGTAGCCTAGTTTCTGAGTAATAGTGTTGATCGCTTTGCCATGGTTGTACTTCGGGGAAAGCTCCTTCAGCTTCTCCGATACCAGGTCTCCGATGCCGCCGAGCTTTTTGTGGCCGAAGGCGTCAGTAGTTTCCTTTTCGAAAACCATTTCGCCGCCCTTGAACATCGCTCCCTCAGAAACCAGGACGACGGAGTAGTGGCTTGGATTTTTCTGGCGGTCAGCAACCAACAACTCTGTCAGCCGCTCGATGTCGAATTGGTACTCGGGAATCACGCAGCGGTGCGCGGCTCCGGCCATGGTGGGCAGCATCGCAGTGAAACCTGCGTAGCGGCCGAAGACTTCGAGCACCATGAAGCGTTCGTGTGACCCGGCGCTGGTGCGCAAGCTGTTCGTCATGGAAATAGTTCGCGTCACACAGGTACTGAAGCCGATGCAATAGTCGGTGCCGGGAACATCATTGTCCATGGTCTTCGGAATCGCGACCACCTTCACGCCTTCCTGATAAAGCCGCACGCCGTAGCTCAGCGTGTCATCGCCACCGATTGGGATGAGGTAATCGATGCCGAGCCAATCCAGATTCTTCAGCACTTCGGGAGTGAGGTCATTCTTTTCGGCAGCGTAAGTGTCGCGCAGATGAAGCGGCACACGAGACTTTTCCACCCGGCTCGGATTCGTGCGCGACGTGTGCAGAAATGTGCCGCCGGTACGACCGGTGCGGCTGACCAGATCCTCGGTCAGCGTCTGAAAGTTCTCGCTGTTGTCATAATCTTTTTCGCGGACCAGATCCACCAGACCAGCCCACCCCCGGCGAATGCCAATCACCTGGCAGCCCTCGCGCAGCGCGCGAATCGTAACGGCGCGGATGGCTGGGTTCAAGCCCGGTACATCGCCGCCGCCGGTCAGAATTCCGATTACACCTTTTTTTGCTTTCACGTTACCCCTTATCGTTAATTTTGATTTTCGCGGAACTTTCGCGACGTCATTTTCGCGGACATCGCGTAATCGTGCTTCACATCCGATCCGACCGCAAGCAGATTTCGCCGCCAGTTCTATTTATAAGGCAATTCACCAAGAGAATCGAACGGCACTTTGATGATAATCTGGTTTCTTCGCGCAAAAGTATTCCCGGCCTCTTCGCGATGCAAACCCTTTACCTGCGGCTCGCTCCGTTTCTGATAACGATAATCGAAGCGCTTTTCGTAATCGCCGCGGTGGCGCTGCTCTTTTTCTCCCGCAGTTCCGCGAACCGCCATCAGCCCGTCGTCATAACCCGCCTGGAGCGTGGCTTTGCCCGTCTGGCGCGGCGAAAGCAACTCTCCGTGCTGCTAGTCGGCCTCAGCCTGATTGTAGTGAGAGCTGGCCTGATCCCAATTCTCGGAATACCCGAGCCCCGCTGGAACGATGAGTTCAGCTATCTGCTCGCCTCCGACACTTTCGCCCACGGAAAACTGACGAACCCTACGCACCCCATGTGGGTGCACTTCGAAAGCTTTCATATCATCGAGCGCCCCACATACATGTCGATGTATCCGCCCGCGCAAGGCCTGTTTCTCGCGTTGGGCCAACGCTTAGGGCGTGCGTGGATCGGGCAGTTACTAGTCACAGCGCTGATGTGTTCCGCAATCTGCTGGATGCTACAAGCCTGGCTGCCGCCACCGTGGGCCTTACTGGGCGGCTGTCTGGCAGCACTACGCCTGGGCCTGCTCAGCTATTGGGTCAATGGATACTGGAGCGCCTCGGTGGTCGCCCTGGGCGGCGCGTTGTTGCTCGGAGCTCTGCCTCGGCTCAAGAAACATGCACGAGCGCGCGATGCAATTCTCATGGCCGTGGGTGTAGCACTACTTGCCAACAGCCGTCCTTACGAGGGACTTCTCCTCAGCATCCCGGTCGCCGCGAGTATGACCGTGTGGTTATTTCGCGAGCGATTCTCCCGCCGCACCCTGACCAACGTCCTGCTGCCGCTCATCATGATGTTGAGCGCATTTTCCGTGGCTACGGGCTACTACTATTCGCGAGTCACCGGCAGCCCATTCTGCATGACCTATCAGGTGAACCGCGAAACTTATGCGACGGCGCCATACTTCCTCTGGCAGAAGCCGCGCCCAGAGCCGGTCTACAACCACAAGGTCATGCGGGATTTCTACCGATGGGAACTAACGCAGTTTGAAGAGAACCGCACTGTCGCCGGAGCCCTGCGGCGCACTCGCGACAAACTCGTTTCAGCCTGGCAATTCTATCTTGGTCCCGCATTAAGCTTGCCCCTGCTGGCTTTCCCTTGGATACTCCGTGACCGCCGCATGCGTTTTCCGTTGACGGCCCTCGCGGTATTCATAGCGGGGCTCACTCCGCAGACCTGGACCCTGCCGCACTATTTTGCTCCAGCCACCGGCGTGCTGTACTTGTTGCTTGTCCAGTGCATGCGTCACCTTTGGCAATGGCCTCCCGCTCACCGCCCCATAGGACGGGCTTTGGTGCGCGCAGTCCCTATGCTGGCGTGCGCAATGATTCTTCTGCGAGTAGCCGCGGTGCTCGCGCATACTCAAATCGAACCGGCGTGGCCGCGTGGCAACCTGAAGCGGGCAGCGCTGTTGCGCCAACTGAAGCAACTTCCCGGCGCGCAGCTTGTCATCGTCAGCTATGGCGCGCACCACGACGTCGATCATGAGTGGGTCTATAACGATGCGGATATCGACGCCGCGAAAGTGGTCTGGGCACGCGACATGGGCAAAGACGACAACCAGGAATTGCTCCAGTATTTCCGTGATCGACAAACATGGTTCCTAGAGGCCGACAATCCTTCGCCCCAACTGCTACCCTACTCCAACTGACTGAGTCGCCATGCTCTGCGAAAGGAGGTCGAGTTTCTCCTCGGGAACCATGCTCGCCATCCACCCGCCATTGAAACAACTCGCTCTTTTGCTCTTATTGCTGCTCTGCTCAGCCAGCATGCTGATCTATTGGAGTCACCTGCCTCAAACCGACCCGGTCGGAATGAATGACCCAAGCCTGATCAAGGCCAGGGCCCTGACTGATCTCTATCCTCGGTGGTATGGAGCCCGTGAGGTTCTGCTTCATCATCGTGATCCTTACAGTGCCGATGTCACACGAGAAATTCAGTCGGCCTACGGCGGAAGGGAGCAACGCTTTAACTATCCTCTGTATGTCATTTTCTTCCTTGCACCTACAGTGTGGATAAGTTTTCAGTCCGCGCACATCGTTTTCTGGTGGCTATTAGCGACTGTGACAGTTCTTGCTCTGGCTCTCTGGCTATCAGTCATTCCTCTTCGGTTTTCGCTACTTGCCTGGGTCACGCTGCTCGCGATGGTTCTCTCTAGCGTCCCGGTGCTGCAGGGGCTGAACCTGCTGCAGTTTGGTCTGTTGGTCGCGGGCCTTCTCACAGGAGCAGTGGCTGCGCTCGCTGCTAGACATTTCTTTCTGGCCGGAGTGCTACTAGCTTTGGCTACGATCAAGCCGCCTATGTCTCTGCTAGCGATTTCCTGGTTCATGGTCTGGATGTCCGGTGACTGGCGACGGCGACGGCCTTTGCTGTGGGGATTCGCAGCCACACTCGCGGTTCTCATCCTGGCGTCTGAATATCTAGTTCCGGGGTGGACTCTTCGTTATCCCGGCGTCCTCGCCGCGTATGCGAAACATTCCGATGCCACACCTTTGATGAGCGTATTCTTGCCGCAACTCCTGTGCTGGCCGGTCGCCATCGGCGGCCTGCTTGCCACCGCGCTGTTTTGCTGGAAGGTTCGCCGCCAAGCCGGGAGTTCCACTCACTTCATCCTCGCCTTCACCTTCGTCTCAACGCTGACGGTTACAATCATCCCAACGGCATTATCGCCCTATAATCACCTCTTGCTTTTGCCCGCAGTCCCGCTCATCCTCCATCATTGGAGGGAGCTTTGGTCGCGCAGTTTTCCGTCTCGTATCGTTATCTCCTTGTTGGCTGGCATGGCGATCCTTCCCTGGCTGCTCGCTCTCGTTGTGACTGCTGGGTGGCTCATGTCGATGCGGTCTTGGCTCGCGAACTTTCGGCTCGCTCCGCTCTATGCGAGCCTGCTGCTTCCCTTCACGGCTCTCGGCCTTCTGCTGCTTGTTTCCAGCACGCTCCCGCCGGCCCCCCGCTCCTTAGCCTCGCGGAATCCGAATACTTAGGCCGACAGATGCCTGATCTCTCCAATTCCGCAACATGGTTCACAGCCAAGCGACTAAGAATGCACGGGCTCATCCTCGCGCTCTGCCTCTGGTCCGTCTATGTATGGAATATCTCTGCTCCCGGGCTGCTTGATCGTGCGGGCAATCTCAAGGGGACGGACTTCCTGCACTTCTACACTCTGGGTTCGCTCGCTCTCGCTCACCGTGGCGCCGATCTCTACAACATGCAAGTGCAATCGCAACTCGCTGCCGAGCGCGTCCCGGCGGCCGCCGGGATCCGCTATCTCCCGCTGTATCCGCCGCAAGTTTCTATCTTCTTTGCGCCGTTTGCTCGCATGTCTTACGCGTGCGCACTTATTTTGTGGCTTACTTTGAGCGCGCTGATCTACGGTGCATGCTGTTATGCCCTTTGGCGCGCCTGCCCAAACTTGCGCAAGCAGCAATTCACGGTTGTGGTTCTCGCTCTCGCCTTCCCTGCCTTCTGGCACCTCATCGCCTGGGGACAAACCTCCGCTCTAGCTCTAGCCTGCTTCACCGCAGCGTTCTTCGCGTTGCGCGCCCAACGACAATTCCTCGCGGGCCTAGCTTTCGGAGGTCTGATCTTCAAACCCCAACTAGCGCTGGCCGCTGCTCTCGTCTTCGCCGTCACACTGAACTGGAAGATAATCGCCGGAGCATTTCTCTCAGGCGCCGCGCAAATCGCGGCGGCGTGGTTCTACTATGGCCCCGGGCCGCTGCGCGACTGGATGTACAGCCTGCTCAACGTACGCAGCCTGCTCCCACTGCTCGAGCCCAGACTTTACCAAACTCACTCGCTGCGCACTTTTTGGACGATGCTCATCCCCTGGCCCGCAGCTTCTCTCGCGCTCTACCTCGCAACGGCACTCCTCATACTGATCCTGACCGTAGCGTGCTGGCGCAGCGGCCTCGCTTTGTCGTTGCGGTATTCAGCGCTGCTACTCGCAACAGTTTTGCTCGCTCCGCATCTCACGGTCTACGACCTTGTCATCCTCGCGCCCTCATTCCTTTTGCTCTCCGACTGGGTCATTTCTCAGTCCGATCGTCCCACGGCGCGTCACTTCAAACTCCTCCTCTATCTCGCGTTCGTACTTCCGCTGATCGGCCCACTCGCGCGCTGGACGCACGTCCAGCTCTCCGTCCCCGTGATGGCCGCTCTCTTGTTTGGAATCTGGAAGGTTGGCAGGAAATCAGTTTTGGTTCCAGATTTTGATCGCGAATTCTGATCGCGACTCTAGTTCGGACTTTCCTGCGACCTTAGTTCACGAGCCGAACAGAAATCGCAGCGCCTCAGGAAATCGTTCTGCCCACGCCGCCTCGTTGTGTCCGGCTCCCTCCTTAACCACCAGCCGCAACCGGCTCTCACTCAGCACGGCCCGCCGCATGATAGCTGCGAGTTCGCGCACATCGTCCACCACGGTTCGGCTCCGCTCCGCGCTTCCCGCCTCGGAGCTTCCTACTGCCAAAAACATTCGCTCCGGCCAAATCCTCACCGACCGGCTCTCCTTAACAAGCTGCCGCCCAGACGCCCACAGCGATGGACTTTCCAGCAGCAGCCGCCCAATCATTCCAGGCCGCGCTACCGCGGTATACAGCGCAATCAGCGCACCCAACGACGACCCGCCCAGCCCAGTGTTCTCAGGCCCGGTGGCGATACGGTAATTGCGCTCTACGAACGGCATCACTTCCTTCGTCAGGAAATCCGGGTAATACCGACCTTGCACCCGCAGCATCCTCGGATGCATCGATCGATACGGCATGTATTCGCGAATCCGTTCCTTGCCCGTATTGTCCATGCCCACAAAAATCATGGGCGGCACCGCGCCCTCGCGTATCAGCCGATCCGCCGTCTCATCCACTTGCCACTCGACTCCCGCGAATGCCGTCGACGACTCGAACAGATTCTGCCCGTCATTGAGATACAGCACTGGGAAATGCCGGCCCGCGTTGCCGGCGTCGTCATATCCTGGAGGAAGCCATATCCGCAGATAGCGCGTGTTTCGGAAGACTCGGCTGGGAAATTCATGGATGCGCAGATCGCCAGTCGCTCCGCCGGCACGAATTGCCGCGGAATCCACTTCCACCTTTTTTGTTTTCTGGATTCTTCCCATCAGGAGACTATCTTGGACTCTGGTTCCCTCAGAACGGTTGCTGGCCGGATTTGAAAGCGAGCGACACTTCAGAGACTGCGGACGATCCCACGAACGCATGCAGCGCCGTGGAAGAGCGGCGCTTCAGCGCCGCGTTAAGCCTCTGAAATCAACCAGGCTTTAGCCCTGGATATGGAAGACGCTACGCACGCGCCTTCACTACTCCCGCTAAGACTGTGATTAAAGCAATCAGACCCAAAGAACTCAAACACAAAATGCACCACGTCCCAAGCACAAATCCCTCAACATAAGTCAGATAGAGAGCAAACCCCATTCCCGCCAAAGCCGCCGCCAATAAGCGTAATGGCGTCTCGGTCCGCGATCGATAAACCGTCGCCAGCACAAACAAAATGCCGTAGCCGACAATGCCAATCCCCGCCACGGGAATTCCCATCAGGCTCGAATACTCACTCCGATTTACGATGTCGCAATTGAATTTTTCGCCGAACTCGCAGAACGTGGACTCCGACTTCACATAGTGCCGCTGCAGCGAGATCCCCGAGACCACCATCCCTGCAATCGCCAGCACGGCGACCGCCAAAAGCAGAACCCGATTATTCTGCGAGGGAATGTCCTTCACCGAAATTGCGTTTGCCCCGGCCGGTTCATTTCCAGTTGCACTCACGGCAAACTGCACCCAGTCTTATCGCTCAACTCCTGTAGCGGAAACTTTCCTTCCACCAGCGGCCCCGCCCCGAACTGCCACGTTGGAAAATGTTCCACATTGGCTGCCTTGCACGCCGGCGTCATCTCGCGAGAGCCTTTAATGGCGCACTCCACATAGTTCACATACTGAAACGATTTTCCAAACTCCTCTTTCTGCTCAGTGCAGTGCGGACACCAGTACGCGCCATACATCTTCGCCTGCTTCGCCGTCAGGCATTTCGCAAAGTCGTCATAGCGGTGATTCGCGTAGTACCACCATCCGGCATAAACCGCGATAATCAGCACCGCGATTCCGCCCCAGATCAGCTTCTTTCGCGATGGAGGATTGGGACCGACCTCTGGCGCGCCCACGCGTTCCTGCTGCCGCTTTCGCCTCGTTTCAGACATGTTTCTTTTTATATCACGGGCTCAGGCCACTACGTCCAACGCCGCGGGCAAAACGTCCAACTCCTCGCATTGCAGCGTCAGGACTTCCCCATCCACCATCAGATCAACGGGAGCATCTAGATCAAACTCAACTCGCTTCACCGCTTTTCGTTCGGCCATGGGATGCTCAATGTGCGTGCCATCATAAAGCTTCGGCAAATTCCGAATCAGCCCCAGCCGCCCAATCGCACCCCATCGAACGTATTCAATCAGCCCGCTATTGACCTCGGCGTTGGGCGCAATCATCATCGTCCCACCGGTAAACTTGCTGTTGTTAAATGTGAGAAATAAACAGCGCCGCCGGTCAAATTCTGTTTCACCATCCACTCTCACCGGGAACGGACGCCGGTGTAACCGCGCCAGCCCCAGAAAAATGGAGATGACGTATCCCAATTGTCCGTAGCTGCTGAAACGCCGCGCCCTCAACGTGGCCACATCCGCCGCAAACCCCACGCTCAGCAGATTGATGTAGTGAATGACTCCGCCGCGGTGCCGCAAACGCAGCACGTCGCAAGCTTGCGTGCGTCCCGCAATCAGCGATTCGATGGCATGCTCGACCCCACGGTCGCTGAAATCGCGCAGAAAAGAATTCCCCGTCCCCAACGGCAGAAAACCAATCGTGGGACGCTCGTCCGCACTCGCCTCGGGAAAAAGTCCGTTCACCACTTCATACGAAGTGCCATCGCCGCCTACCGCAATGAACCGCCGCTGACCGCGCCGGTAAGCCTCGCGCGCAATTCGAGTGGCGTCGCCCGCAGCCTTCGTCTCCGTAACCTCAACCGTGATGCCTCCGGCACGCAACCGCTCTAATGCAGAAACCAGCATCTTGCGTCCGCGCCCGCCGCCCGCCGCAGGATTCACGATCGCAAGATACAATCCCGGCTCACTCACAATCCCACCACCGCACCTCGATCGAGCGTCTTTCCGATTTCCTCCCCCAGCGCCTGCCGCTTGATTTTCATCGACGCAGTCCGCGGAAAATCCTTTTCCCAGATCACATATCCAGCCACGCGTTTGTAATCCGGCAAGCGCCGATTACGGTTTAGGACCTCACCCTGCAGAGCGCTATCGAAGCGCTGATTCTGCTCCAGTCGCAATGCAATTATCAGCATCTCCCGTCCCAATTCTTTCTGCGGCCACACATAGTTCGCGGCGAACACGCAGTATTCTTTCACCGGAAGCCCGTCGAAAGCCGTCTCAATATCCTCGGGATAAATATTCTTCCCACCCTCCGTGACGATCATGTTCTTCCTTCGCCCGAAGAGTTGCAGATGTCCACTATTGTCAAACCGCCCCAAATCGCCCGTCAGTAGCCATCCGTCGACGATCGTCTCAACGGTGAGCGCCGGATCATCCAGATAATGTGACATCACCGTTTTGCTTCGCGCGGCAATTTCTCCAATCCCTTCTTCATTCGGACTAAGCACACGCAACTCGACTCCCGGCAAAGGTTTGCCGACAGTATCGGCGCGAAAAGGTTTTAAATCATTCAAGGTCAGCGCCGTCCCCGCCTCCGTCAACCCGTAGCCGTTGACAACGGGGATCCCGAGATCATAGAAAAACTGCATGGTCGAAGGCTCCATGAATGCGCCGCCTGTGATTAGCGCTTGTAAGTCGCCGCCGAATGCGCGATGCACGCTGGGCAGCAAGGTGCGGCTCACTTTTATTCGCGGCTTGTCGCGCGTCAACAATTTGTTGATTGCGATCATTCGATTCAAGATCGTGCGCTTCCACCCCGGCAGTTCGTCGAACTTCGCGCGCAACCCGCGCTCTAGATTTTTTACGATCATCGGCACCAGCGACACGTACGTGATCCGATAGCGCACAAAAGCGTCGCGCACAAATTCCGGACGCAGCGTCCGCAAGTGCACGACGCACGCTCCGCACACAAACGGACCGATAAATCCCACCATGAAATCGATCGCGTGGTTGGTCGGCAGAATGCTCAAATACCGCACTCCTGGCCAGAATGGATACCACGCGGTCAAAGCGCGGCACTGCTCCAGATAATTCTCATGCGTCAGCACGCATCCTTTGGGCCTGCCGCCAGTGCCCGACGAATACACGATGCACGCCATATCTTCGCGCTGACGCATCACAAAATCGGGCGCGCCTTTCCGCTTGAAATCCTCCCAGCGGAATCCTCCGGCCAAATCCGCGCCCGGCGGCGCTTCTGTGACCAGCACCAGTTTCGTCTTGATGTTTCGAAAGTCCGGCGATTGCGTGATCGCCAGCCACAGGTAATACTCCACCACCAAGACCTTGGCCTTCGAGTGCTCCAGCAGTTGCAACTGTTCGGCGGCCGTAAGTTTGTAATCCAGTGGGACCAACACGCCGCCGCTGTAGAAAATAGCATAGGCAGAAATCAGCCACTTCGACTGATTCGTCATAAGGACCGCAGCGCGATCCCCGGCATCGAAGTCGGCATCTTCAAGCGCTCGCGCCAGAGGCAGACTGATTTCCTTGAAATCGGAGTAAGTGAGGAGCGTCTTCTCCCGATCGCGATCGGCCTCAATCAGGCAAGTTTCGCTGGAAAAGCGATCCAGTGCATCGCGCAGTGCCGCGCCCAGACAGGTATATTTTTGGAGATCGAGCATTAAAGTGCTATTTCACCACCGAGGCACAGAGACACGGAGAATACCATGTTTAATGAAACAGTCATCAGCGTCGGTGAATAGAAAAGCCAAAGTCGTGGGTGAATATAGAACTCACCCGGTTTTTCTCAGTGGCTCAGTGTCTCCGTGGTGGATTTCCTTTTAGAGTCGCGCCTGAATCTTTCCCGCTAGGGTGCGAAAGTCGGAGACTCCCTGCAGTTCATAATCCGGAAGCTCGACGTGAAAATGATTTTCCAGCTTCGTCAGAAGATCGAGCGTCTGCAGGCTGTCAATTCCCAACGTCTTAAAGAAGTCATCGTCGGGAGCAAGCTTTTCCCGCGGCACCTTAAAGTGTGCAGCGGCCAGAGTCAATATTTCGTCTAATGTTTGTTCAGCAGTCGGCATTCTTTCCTCGGCTAAGATTCTTGCCCTTCCCAACCAGGCCAAAGCCTGACGAGGAATGTGATCACTTTCGATACTCGGAACCAGTAACCCGCCGCTACCTATGGTAGATAGGGCTGCGCGTCCGTGCTCTCTACAAACTTCCGCAATCCAAGTTGTACCGCGGGGCGCGCAAACAATTCACAGAAAATGTCGATCTCACGCCGCAGTTCTTCATGCGGAATCGGCTTGATGAACTTTTTCGCGGCCACAGCCGTGGCGTGATCGAACTTTCTCAACTGCGCGGCCGTGGCTCGCGCCGCCCGCAGTGCCTCGCCCTCGCCTACGATCTGGCTCGCGAGCCCGATCTGTTGTGCCTTGCTAGCGTTTATGCTGCGCCCTGTCAGCAACAGATCCCTCACTACACCATTGCCCAAATCCCGCTTCAGACGCGGAATCCCGCCGAAACCGGGAATCAATCCCAGCCTCAGCTCCGGAAAACAAAACCGCGCCATCTTGTCCGCGATAATCAGATCGCAAGCCAGCGCCAGCTCGAATCCTCCTCCGAACGTCACACCATGAACCGCTGCTATCGTAGTCAAAGGCGCGGCATCAATCAGATTCAGGACGCGATGCATGCGCTCCAGAAAATCTCGCACGCCCTTTACGGCTTCGGCTTTGTCCATGGTCTCGGACCGCCGATACAATTCGCGCAAATCAGCGCCCGCGCAAAACCCCGGCTCCAACTCGCTATAAATAATGAGAGAGTGCGCCTCATCCTGCATAAGCTGCAAAGCCGTAGCGAATTTCTCAAGTTCCTCAAGCGAGGCCGATCCCAGTTCGTTACAGGGCCCGCGATGCAGGGCCAATTCAATCACACCGTCGACAAGCTTCCATGACAAAGCGCTTTCCGCCGAAGTCGCAGAGTGAAACTCCGCGCTTCCTCCGTGGACGTTACTGTCTTTCGCAGTCTCCAAAGCTCTCCGCCCTCACTAGACAGCCTGTTTCACGCGGTACATGTCTTCGATCTCATTCTTCATCCGAGCGGCGATCACATCGCGCTTTAACTTTCCATTCACCGTCAGCATACCGCTTTCGATCGAAAATGCTTCAGCGCGCACGTAAAACGCCCGCACCTGTTTGTAGTGCGGCAAGTCAGGGTTTACAACATCCAGCGCAGCTTGCACCTGCTCGGACGCGACACTTCCGGTGACAATCGCCGTCAAATAGCCGCGCCCGTTTCCTATAACCACCACCTGCTGCGCCTGCGGCAGGTTCTTAATGATCGCACTTTCAATCGGCTCCGGCGAAATCTTGTGGCCCGACCCCAACACGATTAAATTCTTAATCCGCCCCGCGATTCGCCAGTTCCCCGCTGCGTTTACCTCGCCCTGATCGCCAGTATGAAACCATCCGTCGTGCAGTGCCTCAACCGTTTGTTCGGGCCGGTTCCAGTAACCCGGAAAAATATTCGGTCCGCGTACCAGGATCTCGTCATGGTCTCCCAGTTTCATTTCCATGCCTGGAATCGCCGGCCCCACGCGACCGATTTCAACGCGGTTCGGATCATCCATCGTGCAAATCGCTGTCGTCTCCGTGAGACCGTAAACCTGCAGCACTCGAATTCCGAGCATCATGAAATAAAGCTGCGTTTCAGCACTGAGCGGCGCTGACCCGCAAATCAACGCCTTCAGATTTCTTCCGATCATCTTCTTCCGAATCGCTGGAAATACCAGCGCATTGGCCAGCCCCAGCCACAGCGCATCGCCTGATCTTGCCTGCCCCTCGTGCTTTCGCGCCCATGCGCCCTTCGCTCGTGAATAAATTCCCTGCGCTACTCCACCGGTCTGCCAGAGTTGTTCATCGACCGCGCGCCGCATGCGTTCGAGCAACTGCGGGACATTGAGACAATAATCGGGAGCCACAACCCGCATGTCAGTCGCGATCTTCGCCAGATCCATGTTGATCGTGACCAGGCTTCGCCGCTTCAAAAACGTTAGCAACGCGATCCATGACGCCGCGAAAGTGAACGGCAAGTAATGGAAGATGCGATCCTGCCCAGCCGGTACCGACGACGAACTTGACATCAACTGCTCCAACCGCTCCGCCGTCCGATCGAGCATGAAGCCCACAGTCGCAGCCGTGAGCACTACGCCCTTGGCCTCGCCCGATGTACCAGAGGTGTAGATAATCGTTACGGGACTGTCGTTGCCAACCTGAGGTCGATCCAACTGAATGCCATCGACGCCTGCGAAAATCTCGTCAAAGAAACACTGCGGCGGGGCTTCCGGCCAAACCTGTGCAATTCCATCTCGCAAAGCCGCATCGCCGCAGCACACCAGCGACGGCGTGGAATCTTTCATCATTGCGACCAACTCAGCCGGCGACTGCCGCGAGTAGAGCGGCACTACGATCAGCCCTTCGGCCATGAGCGCCAGGTCCACCGCTACCCAGCGAATGCTGTTCGCTGCCAGTAGCCCGCACCGGTCGCCCTTCTTCAGCCCTTTCGAGGCGATAAAAGTTCGAGCCTTATGCACTAATTCCAGCAATTCACCGCCGGTCACGCCGGTGATTTCGCCGTCACGAATCTCGGCAAGAATGCGCACGTCCGCGCTGGCTTGCAGTTGCGAAAATATCTCTCCGATGAATGGAATGAGCGTGCTCAAAGTATGAACTTCCGAACGAAATGCTCTGATCTCCTTAGCGACTTTTGGAGATTTTTTCGCGCCCTTTGCGGTCAAGGGTTTTTACGCCACGCGAGACGCGCTTAGCTATACGCCGCCACCAACTCCCGCAGGCCGGTGCTCATTGGCGGCAAATAGTCTTCCCAACTCCACTCTCCCCGTCGCGTCTCGAACTCCGGATATCTTCTCTGCACTTCCTCTTCAAAATAAACTCCCATGCGCGCCATTACTTTCAAATTCTTCACTACTGTCTGCGCGATACCCGCAGCGATCGCTTCGCCCTCACAACTCAACTTCTCCAGAGCGACCAGCAGTTTTCCTTCAAGCTCGGGGTCGTCCACGGTCATCAGCAAATCCTGATGTCCCCGCTCCCGCATTAAGTTTCGAATGCGTTCATCCATCGTAATTCCCGCTGACGGGACCAGCCCCGGCATCGATGTCACAATGCCGTGATAGCGCGACGAAGCCATCATATGACACGCCCGCAGCACGCTGACTAATTCGTACATGTTGTATTCGTCGGAGGTGAGAACCGGCACTCCGCCCAGTTTCTCAGAGATGCGTCGGGCCGGACGCGCATCCAGCCGCTCCGTCGCCGCCAGAATTACGAAAACATTTTTCTTCTTGCGGAATGCGTCTACGGCATTCGCAATGGCCGTCCAATACTTTTGATAGGCCTGCTCCGCAGCCGGCCCTGAGTTGTGAAAATACACCGTGCGGTAATGGCTGTCTTTGTAAGCGCCGGTCAAAGTTCGCACCGCATATTTCGCCACCGAAGCTTTCACAGGCCATTCGAAAGGATTAATCGGACACACCACCAGCACCGGGGTTCGCCCGTCCCACCCAACCTTCTTGAGAACGCTCTGCCCGTACTCTGGCGAACGGGGTTCAAAGGTCCACGCGGTATCGGTTCCCAACTCGGTTGGGACGCCGAGCTCGCGTAACACTCCTCGCGACTCTTCATTCCGTGTAATTACAAATGAGCTCTTGCAATATCGGCCGCACATTTTCGCAACCAGCGGGTCCATGTGACCGGCTTCGGCGCCATATCCCACTGACAATTTATTTTGCGCTGCTGCAATTCCCAGCGACCCGATCATCATTGTGGTCAGAGCGTTAGCGAATTTGCTCTTGAACATCGACCCCTCGCAGGCCACTACTCCGTCGTGCTTCGGAACTTCGTTGGCAAGAAAGGGCGGGAAAATATCTGGGAGATGCACTTGCTTTGTGCCTTCGAAGTATCCGCGCGAGAAATCGAAGTTCTGGCTCATCACGCTGAAGTCAACTCGCTCAGCGCCCAGAATGTGCCGGATCTGCCGCAGCATCTCTTCGACCCGCACATCCGATCCCATATTTCGCGTGCCGTTGTAGCCGGCAAACAAAAGCTTAAGCTTGTCGCCCGGCTTCCAGCGTTCGCCTTCGCCGAGCATCCATCCGGCTTTGGCGCGCTCGATCGAACTGCTGACCCAGGCTTCCAGAACGAAATCCATCATGCCGCAGTTCCTCCCGCGGCCGCCGGCCAGGGACGGTACTTGTACGCGAAATCATTTTCGCGGCTGAACTTCAGCAGCGGATAGCAATATTCGGAAAAAGGCACCGCCTTCTTGCCCAGCTCTTTTGTGACGCGGGTGTTATCGAAGACCGTGTTCCAAACCAGATACGGCATGAAGACTTTCATTAGCGACGCGCCTTTTCCGATTGCTCCGGCACGATTCGCCAGAAAATTTACCGACCCTGAAAATGGGCGCTCCGCGACCGGCACAAACACTGGGGCGCGCTTATTTTGTGCCGCCGCCAAAGCCTTTGTAATTTCCTGAAACGTCTGGGAGCCGACTCCCGACGAGAGATGATACGTATCGTGCTCAGGGTGCTCTTTCTGATGGAGCGTCGAAATCGCCTCAGCCACAAAATCCACATTCACAATGTCGATCTTGTCGTTCGGACGAAACGGCAGCACGGGCAACCCAGCCAGAAAAACAAATGCCTTCACCATGTCGAATTGCGTAGTCTCAGCATAGCGGCTATCGCCGAGTACGATGCTCGGCCGGAAGATTGTCTTCGGCGTCTCGGGCAGCAGAACACGCATCATGTGTTCGCAGAATTTCTTGGTGCGCGCGTAGGGATCGTAATCTGAGCGTTCCCAATCGATCGACCTGTCCTCGATGACTACTTCGTTCTGCCGCTTCCCTGCCACGGCAACTGTACTGACCTGGCTGAATCGCCGCAGCCCGTGATAATGCTCGGCGTGCCGCGCCAGCGTGAGCACTTCGAGCGTGCCTCGCAGATTCACATTCAGGCAACTCTTTTCCGACTTCCTGTTCAGCGAGGCTGCGCAGTGAATTACCGAATCCGTGGTGTGGACGAGCCGGTCATATTCATCGCGATCGAGGCCGAATGCTGGCTCCGTCAAGTCCCCGCGGAACATGCGCACCCGCGTCTGCATAAATTCATAAAACTGCGGAAACTCCATGTGCAATTGCAGCGCCTGCCAAAGCCGACCTTCGGCCTCGCTCACATCTCTCGCGCGCACCAGCACATTCAGCGCTGCACCATGATCCCGCAGCAGATTCGCCGCCACATGCGCACCAATGTATCCCGTCGATCCTGTCAGAAATATCGCCATTCAATAATTCCGTTTCCCTGTCTTGCTAAGCGAGGTGCGCGGATTAAGTCCCCGTCTTCACTGCTTCTCCATTGTGCAAACTCCGCGCGGGACGCGCCTCTAGCGGCCGGCCTTCGATCAGCGGATAAGTCCATTTCCGCAGCGCGGGAATATGCACATTGATCCAGTAATCCCACCAGTCGAGCATTCGCGCCTTGTAACCAAACTCTTCCCGTTCGTCTTCGGCGAGAGCGTGCGAAAGTTTCTCGATATTGTCCGCGGCGAAATCGTGCTCATTGAACAGGATGAACGGCTCAAACAACTCAATCAATTTCTCCACCCGCTCCAGACTTCTTTCTGCTTTTACGAGTGGCGCTTTTTTCAGCGGCAGCGGCGACATGATGCGCTGAATCGACTTCACAATCGCCTTCTGTGCTGGGGCCGACATCCGCTGGTATCGCTCTTTGGAAACCGAAATCGCATCAAAACGCAGCCGCAGCCACGATTCCAATCCTTCCTGCGCTCGATAGTGTTTGCGATGTGCCAGCGAAGTTAACTCGATCGACCGCCCCATGTCGCACGGATTCGTAGCCGACGTAGCCAATTGGTAAAGCGAATCGTGACGCCGCTCGACAATCGCCGCCGCAATTAGTGTCATGCCGGAGCACACCGCGTCGACCGGAATAATATCGAGCCTCTTGCTCTCATTCGAAGGCAGTTGGCGGAAGTACGTGCCCAGTAAATATGAGAGCGACGCCGAAGTGTTGATCCCTTCATTCCACCCCAAAAATGGCTTTGCTACCGAGGTCTCCACAATCGCCGGACGCACAACAGCAATCGGCAGTCCCGCTCCGTGTTTCACGATCAACGATTCCGCCAGGCTCTTGGTCAGCGTATATGTATTCGGCCAGCCCAATTCCTTTGCCCGCCGCGAGCCTGCCTCGGTCAAGTATGTTTTCAACCACCGGATCCGGTTCTTGCGGATCTGATTATCCAATGCCGCGCCCTGTAAGCCCTTCGCCGCATGTTCCTTCGAGAGCGACTGCATCTTCAACCCGGCGGTCACGTCCGCGCCTTCAGCCTCCGCCTCGGCCTTCGCGATCAACTCGTGCAGAGACCGCAACTCCTGCTCCGCATCGAAGTTCGCCACGCCATGCGGAGTGTAGTTCGGAATCATTTTCTCGGGCACGCGCCCATCCCGCTCGCCCGCCACGTAACACGTCGATAGGTGCAGCAGTCCCGCGTGATCGGTCGCGCGAACAAACTCCAGGATGTGCATCGCAGCATCGGTATTGGTCGTCAGCGCATCCCGCAAATCCGGATTGAAGTCCGTCAAACCCGAACTATTCACGATCAAATCAAGATTTCTATGCAGCCGCCGCGCCACTTCCGCATTCAGCCCCAACCCTGCCTGCGTAACGTCACCTTCCATCACTTCCACTTTGTCCCGGAGATAATCCCCAAGACTGGCTTCGTACCTCTCGAAGAGCGGATCGAATACCGGCGACTCTTCCACGATTTTTTCAAACCGCCGAGTTGCCGGATTCGACTTCTGCCGCCGGATCAGCAGATAAATCTTCCCGATCTCCGGCAACTCCAGCAACGTATTCGCCAGCCAAACTTTCCCGATGAATCCTGTGACGCCGATCAGCATTACGTGCTTGCCAGCGAGCGCTCGCCTCACAGAAAATCCCGTTGCCTGCCGCTGACCCTCGAAGTGCACAATCGGATGTTCCTGCGCCACCGATTCCCGGCCCGCACCAATCACCGCGCCACGCAATTGCTCCACCGTAATGTCCAGTTGCCGTGCCAGCGTCTTCGGCGCGCGCCGCCCATCTGGACTCTGCTCCCAGATCAGCGCAAATCCTCCGCGCGGCCGGATCACCGGCTCCAGCAGCCTTCCCGTAGCCACGCCATCGCGAAACTCCAGCCGGTTCGCAACGATCCGCTTGACTCCAAGATGCTGCGCCAGCGGCTTCATTACATGCTCGAGCCCCTGGCTCACCAGCACCACATCCGCGCCCGCGCGCACTAGCGCCTGCGCTTTCTCCAGCCCGCGTGGCTTCAGCTGCGGTTTCAATTTGTATAGGAAATATTCCTCGCCCAGCAGGTCCAGCCGGTCGCGCGTCACACCACGCAATGTCATGTGAACGACGCGCGTCGCGAACTTCCGGTTGGTCGAATACAGAAACGGACGCAGGGCCACCATCACGAAAATCAGCCCTCGCCTCCACCATCGTTCCGCAAAAGTCTGAGAGTTCCAGGTGAAGAAGGCCACCGGCTCCACCACCGTCAGGTCGAGCAGACTGCCCTCAACCCGCCAGTAAACGGCAGGGGACACCCCGACCGCGGCGTCAGGCTTGTGGCTTGACGGTTCCAGTTGGTTTGTCTGTTCCAAAGCGTTCTTCGTCGGCTTTTTTTCGTGCCTACGAAAGGCTTCTCCTTCTACGAGCACACGAATCTTCTATTGTAATCAATGCGGTCAACCAGCTGCACCCAGCACGCAAAAACAGCTTGCCGTTTAGTCGTAATACTCCAACCCCAAATGCGTGATGAGTTCCTCGCCCTTCAAATGGCGCAGCGTGTTCTTCAGCTTCATCAACTGGATGAACAGATCGTGTTCGGGATAGAGTCCCGGCGCGGTCATCGGCGACTTGAAGTAAAAGCTCAGCCACTCCTGGATTCCAATTCCCTTCAGCTCGGTCGAGCGTTTTGCTAGATCGACCAGCAGCACGAGGTCTAGCACAATCGGCGCGGCGAGAATCGAGTCGCGGCATAGGAAGTCGACTTTGATCTGCATGGGGTAGCCGAGCCATCCGAAGATATCGATGTTGTCCCAGCCCTCTTTGTTATCGCCGCGCGGCGGATAATAGTTGATGCGAACTTTGTGATACATATCGCCGTAGAGTTCGGGATAAAGTTCGGGCTGAAGAATGTGCTCCAGCACGGAAAGTTTCGATTCTTCCTTGGTTTTGAAAGACCCGGGATCGTCGAGCACTTCACCGTCGCGGTTGCCGAGGATGTTTGTGGAAAACCATCCGCTCAGGCCCAGCATGCGCGCCTTGAAGCCGGGCGCGAGGATTGTCTTCATCAAAGTCTGACCGGTTTTGAAATCTTTGCCGCAGATCGGGGCTTCATTTTTTCGGGACAGTTCGAGCATTACCGGCAAATCCACAGTTAGATTCGGCGCGCCGTTGGCGAACGGAACGCCTTCCATTAACGAAGCGTAGGCATAAATCATGGAGGGCGCGATCATTTCATCGTTCTCGCGCAAGGCCTTCTCGAATGACTTCACTGACTGGTGCGCTGCCGTGGGTGCGATGAAGGACTCCGTGGAGCCGCACCACATGGTAATGAGCCGGCTTACTCCACTGGTTTTCTTGAAGTCGCGTATGTCGTCGCGCAACTGCTCGGCAAGATCCATTTTCGTTTTGCCTTTTTTCACATTCGGTCCGTCGATCTTCTTCACATAGTTGTGATCGAACACGGCCGCGCGCGGCGTCACCGACGAAAGAAATGGCTTCAACTGGTCGAGCAGGCGTTGATCGAGCACTCCCGCATGCGAGGCGGCTTCGTACATGTTGTCGTTGTAAATATCCCATCCGGTAAAGACCAGGTCGTCGAGTGTGGCGAGCGGCACAAATTCTTTGATCTTCGGCGAACGGCCGTCAGTGCGCTTGCCCAGCCGCACCGTGCCCATTTGCGTGAGCGAACCGATGGGTTTTGCCAGCCCCTTGCGAATCGCCTCAACGCCCGCGACAAATGTGGTCGCAACCGCGCCCATGCCCGGGATCATCACGCCCAACTTCCCTTTCGCGGGCTCGATCATGCCTTCGGGCTGCGGGTTATCGCGGTTCTTCGCGTATTCCTTCACTTGAACGCTGAGAGCCTTCACTTCCTTCGCAATCTCTGCAGACCTGATTACTCCGGACTTGTTCTTCGCAGACTTATTCGGTGTCGCCATATTTTGGCCGCTTCCTCAGTAAGAATCTCTATGGATGTGCAAACCCTGTATGTTCTCGCATGAGGCGGGAGTTTTGCAAACGCGAGCGGCCGAACGCGCAGAAAATCGATTCAACGGGGCAGTCGCGTCATCGAGCGGTGAGCGCGCATTTTGATTGGTGACATAAATTATTTGCGTTGGACTCTAGCGCGAACTTGCTTCATAGTGGAATCACTTCGCAAACCAGCTCTGCAGCCGGTCCCGCGAAGCTGATGTTTGCATGCCAGCCCTGATGTTGGTACTGCAAATCTCCTGACCCTGTTGTTCTCCACTCCATTTGAGCCCGCGCCAATCGGCCTTGCGCCGGTGTGTGCTCTTTTGCCCACAAGAACAGGAGACTAAAATGAAATCGATTCGCAACTTCGCCTACGCCGCTGCATTAACCTTGAGTGCCCTGAACTTTGCGCCCAGCCTGGCTTCAGCCCAGGATGCAGCGGGGAGTTTCACCTTGACCCACGAAGTGCACTGGCAGAATGCGGTTGTGCCTGCGGGAACGTACAGGTTCGTCATTGAACCGGATGGTCCTGCGGCAATGCTCACGCTGCGCAACCTGAACGGCGGGAAAAGCTTCATGATGCTGGTCGTCGACACCGAGGATTCCAAACCGAAAGACACCAGCGAATTGGTTATGGTGCCGAGGCCAACTGGAAGCTTCGTCAGTACGCTGCAGCTTCCGGAGTTCGGGATGACACTGCATTTCGCCGTACCGCCCGAAACTCATGTAATAGCGCGAGCGGTCGCAAGCACGGGCACGGTCCAGACTGCATCGGCCGCACACTAGCTCATCCGCTGCGTATCTCAGGAGCAGATCTGGAAATTCAGATCTGCTCTTTTTTTGTTTTTGTTCTTTGTTAGGTCGATTTCCTCAGGCTGGTTTCGGCGCGGATGAATTCCCTCTCACTTCGTCGCTGAGCACAATCGCTTCGGCGATCTCTTTCATTGGCTTGCGCTTCTGCCGGCTCTGCCGTTGCAGGGTGAGGTAGGCTTGTTCCTCGCTCAATCCCAGATCGCGTTGCAGAATTCCTTTGGCGCGCTCCACTACTTTGCGCGTCTGCAACTGTTCCGACAGGTTGAAGTTGGCATCTTCCAGCCGGGCCATCTCGATTTCGGCGCCCACCAAAAATCCAATCGTCGAGATCAAACGGATTTCCCGGGGCCGGTAAACGTGATGTTGGCGATGCTGCAAGTTGATCACTCCAACAACGCGGCCGCGAGACATCAAGGGCACCGACAGAAACGCCTCGTAACTATCTTCCGGAAGCTCGTGAAAGGGTTGAAAGCGCGGGTCGAGCGCCGCATTGCCGGCGACCGCCACTGGCTCCGCGTTTTCCGCTACCCAACCCGTAATACCTTGTCCCACGCGCAGTTTCAGGCGATCGACAACTTCTGGGTGCGGATTTCTCGAGGCCCGGAGCACGAGATCGTCGCCTTCGAGAACATAAACCAGGCAGGAATCGCACTTCACCAGCGCCGAAGCAAACTCGACCACGCGGGTCAGCACATCGTGAAAGCCGTCAGCCGTGGCTAAGCGGACGCCAATCTCGTGCAGCAAATCAACATGAGAATCTTCAACCGAAATTAATGAGTCCATGATTCAGCGTATGGGCTGAACCGAGGCTTGTCTAATTCCAAATTTCAATGACAGCTATAAGGGATTTGCCGCAAGATTGTAACCTCCGCTTAACATCTTTTGTGTAAGCGCTGCATCGACTTAGTGCCGCGAGGCGCCGGGCTACGCCCCTTCGGCAGGCTCAGGGCAGGCTTTCGCTGGAGGGCCGAGGCGGCTGTCTCCACATGATTCGCCTCGCCGCGGTGTTCGCGTCTGTGTTACAACCTTTGCGGACTTACTCCATGCCAGAGAAAATCGCGCTGATCACCGGTTCCTCCAGCGGCTTCGGATTGCTCACTTCCATCGAACTAGCCAAGGCCGGATTCAAAGTTGTCGCCACCATGCGCGACCTCGGCCGCCGCGAGCGCCTCGACCAGGCCGCATCCGCCGCGGGTGTAGCCGTGCAGCTTGATATCCGCGCGCTCGACGTCACCGATTTTGATTCCCTGCCCGGCTTTGTTGATGCTGTAGTCCGCGATCACGGGTGCCTCGATGTCCTCGTGAACAACGCTGGATTCGCCGTCGCCGGATTTCTGGAAGACATCAAGCTCGAAGAACTTCGCCGTCAGTTCGAAACCAACTTCTTCGGCGCTGTGGCCATGACCAAAGCTGCGCTGCCCACCATGCGGCGCCAGCACTCCGGTCACATAATCATGGTCTCATCCATAGGAGGATTGCTGGGGACGGTGACCATCGGCAGCTATTCGGCGTCGAAACACGCGCTGGAGGGCTGGAGCGAATCGCTGCGGCTCGAAACCAATTCGCTCGGTATCAAGGTGGTGCTGGTTGAGCCCGGATCATTTCAAACCGATATATGGACGCGTGGCGCGATGCTGGGCGATCAGGTTACAAAGGAGACGTCTCCAAACATTCAGCGCATGTTGCGAATGCGTGATCTGATCCAGGCCCTCCCCAAAAGCGATCCCATGGAAGTGGCGCGCAAGATCGCGGCCATTGCGCAAGATCCTAATCCTAAGCTGCGCTACGTGGTGGGTCGCGATGCCAAAATACAACTTGCGCTCAAGCGCATCCTGCCGTGGAAGTGGCACGAGAAGATCGTCGCGAAATATCTGAAGCTGGATTAGAACCAGCCTCGAGTCGCTAGTCCCGAGCCCCGAGTAAAGTTAAAAGCATAGAAAGCTTTTCTAGCCTGGATTCGCGCTCGCAACTCGGGACTCGGGACTCGCGACTACTTCTCCAGATCCATCGTCTTCACCGGCAAATCCCAGTGCGCGTCGAGAATCTCAAACCGCCGCTGCTCTTCGCGCTGGAACGTCTCCTGATCTGGATACATCTGCTTTTGCAGCGCGGCCTCGTCGAAGGGCTCGTTGGCCACTGTCGCGTTCTTGAAGACTATGGTCACGCGAAAATCCCAGCGGCCGTCTTCCGTGGTGTGATAGCGCGGTTGATCCATCCAGACTTTCGCGATCCGCCCCATCTCCGTTTCTTTCTTCAGCACGGGATAGTGATTTTTCTTGAACAACTTTAGAAATTCATCCGCATGCCCCCACTTCGCTTTGTAGTAGTACTCAACCACGAACGGCTGTCCTGAGGTCGCGGGCGCAGATTGCGCGCGGGAAGCGAGCGGCAGAGCGATTGCATAGAAAAGCAACAGCGCTAAAGTACGGGACATTCGAATCACGGAAGCCTCCTGGTAAATGCCACCTTGTACACTAACAAAAGAATAGACGCAGGGGAGATGCGGGTGGAAGACGACGAACAGCAAATCCTAAACCTCTTCGAAGAGGGCGACCGCGCAATAATCGCAGCCGACATGCCCGCGCTGACGCGTATTTTCACTGACGACTATATCCAATACGATGAATCGGGCAAGGCGTTCACCAAACAGGATGTGCTCGCGAGTCTCAAGACCGGCGCGATTCGCTACGTTTCGATGATCTCAACTGGTCGCCGCATCCGCCTGCTGAAGGAAGATCTAGCTATCGTTCACGGATCAGAAGATGACGAAGTCGAGCAAGATGGAAGACGCTTCGCAGTTAGCTACATCTACATGGATGTGGTGGTGAAGCGGGACGGGAGATGGCAGATCGTGGGGTCACAGTTGGCGAGGCCGAGCACCGACTAGTGCTGGAGTCCCGTCGGCTGTCGAGTGGGCGTCCCGTTCAATCCGGCCAGCAAGATGCTGCCGCTACAAGCCTGGGTCGCTACTCAGCAGTCCGCATCCTATTCTTCCAGTGAGTCCAAACAAAATAGACTACACCCGCTACCAGCACAGCCCCAATCACCGCGTCAAACTTGTGGAAGTACTTGCCCAGCTCGCGCCAGTTCTCGCCCAGCTTCATTCCGAGATACGCCAAGCCCAGGCACCACGGCCACGATCCCAGGAATGTGTAAAGATGAAACCTTCCACGAGGCATGCGCGCGATGCCTGCCGGCAGCGCGATGAAAGTTCGAATCACGGGCAGCAGACGACCGATGAATACGGCAAGGTATCCCCAGCGCGCAAAGAAGCGGTCGGCCCAGTCGAGCTCGCGGCGGCCCATCAGAATCCAGCGGCCGTAGCGCTCGACTAAAGGACGCCCGCCATAGCACCCAATTTCATACGCCACCAGCGAGCCCAGGTTGCACCCAATCGCCCCCGCGGTCGCCACCCACAGCAGCTTGAACGTCCCGGTGAAAACCAGATAGCCGGCGAATGGCATGATCAACTCTGAAGGCAACGGGATGCACGCCGACTCGATTGCCATCAGCAATGCGATGCCGGCATAGCCGGTCGCGCTGATCACAGAACTGATAAAGACGAAGATGATAGCCAGAAGTTTTTCTGTCATTGGAAGGCAGTTCTCGGTTCTCAGTTAAAACCTTTGCGCTTTGACAAATTGTGGACTGGAAACGCGGAACTAAACCAGTGTATCGGAAATTCCCCGCGAAAAAGCTGGGCTGCGAGCATCTCGCCCCAAGGACCCTGCATCCCCGACTGAGAACTGAGAACTGAGAACTGAGAACTGAGAACTGAGAACTGAGAACTGAGAACTGAGAACTGAGAACTGAGAACTGAGAACTGAGAACTGAGAACTGAGAACTGAGAACTGAGAACTGAGAACTGAGAACTGGCTAAAACGATCCGTCCTGAGTAAACGTATATCCAGGCAGGGACGCGCCTTGGGGGCTCTTCGCCACTTTGATGCGCACGGTCGGGGCGTCCGGAGCGGTAATTCCCGCCGGACGCAGCATGGCATATTGCGTAAATACTTCGCTGTATACCTTGGTGACCAGATAGTCTTGGCCATCGGCGTCATTACGCCAAACTTGCCCGAGTTGAATGGAGTTTACGGCCATAACATTCTGAAGAGATTGCGTGAACTCCAGACTACCGAGGGATATCTGTTGAGTCAATGCTACCTGTAGTTACCGAGGTCTCTGCTAAGATGTTGCCCTCATGCCCCGCGGAAGCAATACGCGCCAACCCGCACGCTCCGGCCGCCAAGAAGGCGTGCCGCACAATCTTCCTTCGTCATCACTCAGGCCAAAATCCCGCGCATCATCTGATCAGAAAACATCGGATCGGAAAACAAAAGTTGCCGCCGTCGTTTCAAAAGCCGCGAAAGGCTACAATCCTCTCGCACCCGGCCGCATCGCCGAAATCCTGAAGCGCCTCGACGAACTCTATCCCGATGTCACCTGCGCCCTCACGCACACGAGCGCGTGGGAGCTTCTCGTTGCCACAATCCTCTCCGCGCAATCGACTGACGTCAACGTGAACCGTGTTACTCCCGAACTTTTCCGCAAATATCCCACGGTCGAGGCCTTCGCCGCGCTCACGCCCGAGCAACTCGAACCGGACGTGCGCTCCACGGGATTCTTCCGCAACAAATCGAAGTCAGTGGTCGGTGCGGCCAAGAAGATCGTCGCCGATTTCGGTGGTCAAGTTCCTCTGGAAATGGAAGACCTCCTCACTCTGCCCGGAGTCGCCCGCAAGACTGCGAACGTCGTGCTAGGAAGTTGGTTCAAAAAAGCCGAAGGTGTGGTCGTCGACACTCACGTGCACCGCATCTCGCGCCGCCTCGAACTCACGACGAACAATGATCCGCAGAAAATCGAGCAGGATTTAATGCGCATCATCCCGCGCGAGAAATGGATTCTGTTCTCTCACCAGATCATCTGGCATGGACGCAAACTCTGCATCGCCCGCAAACCCAAATGCGTCGACTGCCCGCTGGAAAATCTCTGCCACGCCGCCGACAAGACGTGGAGCACCGTGGAGATGCACAAGAACGCGAAAGCGTGACGCCAGGCGCGCAAGGACGGGATGCCGCGTTAGCTGTCCCATTTCCGGCCTCGGGTCACCCGCTCTGCTCATTCTTTGCTTGCTTTCGACCGTGATCGCGGCAACAATAGTTCGATGTCCGATGTAGTCCAATCCGTCCGCCAGCTCTTGCAGGATTTCATTGCTCCCGAGTTGCGCGAGTTGAAGAGCGATGTAAGGCAGGTCGACAGCAAGATCGATTCGGAGTCCACCAACCTCAAGGCCAAGATCGATTCCGAAACCAAGCGCTTGGAGGACAAGATCGTTTCCGAGGTCGGGCGTCTCGAAGACAAAGTGGATTCTGGCTTCGCGCAGATGCGCACGCTCCTCGAGAACGCCTACCTGCGCTCCGAACTCGAAGCCACGCGCGACATTTCGAACCTGCGCGAGCGCGTGACGCGGCTCAAAGTCGAGCGCGGCTCATCGCGGCAGTAACCGTGTTTCGCCCCAGGACAGAGCAAGCTCGATTCCGCGTCTGCTACACTTTCGCTTCGGATTCACTCCGAGGCTCTCACGACCCATGCGCACTTTCATTCCGTTTGCTATCGTCATATTCATGAGCACAGTGGTTGCCGAAACCCTCACCGCCCAGACTTTGCCCGCGCCGCAGGCAGTCACCGATCCCAAGCAGATCGCCTCGAAATCCAACCTGCAGGTTGAGCCGCGCAGCCTCACCATCGAAAAGCTCTACATGACGCGCCAGGTCGGCCGGCCCACGTGGTCGCCCGACGGCAAGAGCATCGCGTTCGTCTCAAACATGAGCGGACGCAACAATCTGTGGCTCGTCCCGGCGGAAGGTGGGTGGCCGGTGCAGCTCACGGTGAGCGACCAGCGACAAACTTCGCCAGCGTGGTCGCCCGATGGCAAATGGATCGCGTATCAATCCGACTACGATGGGGACGAACTGTGGGATATTTTTCTGGTCTCGCCTAAGACCGGCAAAGTGGTCAACCTCACCAGCACGCGCGAGATCGCCGAGATGGATCCCACATGGTCGCCCGACGGACGCTACCTTGCGTACCTGGTGAAACCAAAGACCTCGGCGGCCCACGAGATCGATATTTATGACACGGCGATGCGCGAGGTGAAGCACCTCACCACCGGCACTCCGCAGGACAAGGGCAACTCCAATCCCATTTGGTCGAAGGACGGGAAATATATTGTCTACACGCAGGAGCAGGCCAAGGGCACGGATTCGAATATCTTTATCGCCGAGGTTGCGACTGGAAAAAGCACGCTGCTCACGCCGCATGAGGGCGAGCAGAGGTTTTTCGCCAATGATAATGATCCGGCGTTGGGGAAGGACGGCGGGCAGATACTTATCACTTCCAATGCCGCGAATGGCTATGACAACATCGGCCTCATCGAATACACAAGTAAAGGTCCGTCACTCGCTCCATCTCGGACGAAATGGCTCACCAATGATAAATGGGAAATTCGCGGCGGCGAGTTCTCACCCGATGGCAAGCACATCACGTTCAGCGCCAACGTCGATGGCAACGAAGACATTTATCTGCATGATCTCGCGAGCGGCAAGTCAACAATGTTGCCCATCCCAAAAGGCGTGAACGAGCCTGCCGGCGGGCATTCTGCATTCACTAAAGACGGCGCGCGCCTGCTTTACTACCATAACGGCCCCACAGCTCCGGGAGATCTTTGGGTGTATACGCTGGCGACCGGCAAATCGCATCAGGTAACGCATTCGCTCGTCGCCGGAGTTCAGTCGGAGGACATGGTCGAGCCTTATCTGGTGCACTATCCCAGCCGCGACGGCAAGTGGACCATCTCCGCATTTCTCTATGTCCCCTTCAATATGGCGCGCAACGGCGAGAACGCCGCCATCGTTTACATCCACGGTGGACCGGCTTCGCAGACCATGAATTTGTTCAACCGTTTCGTGCAGTACGCCGCCAATCAAGGCTACATGGTGCTCGCGCCCAACTACCGCGGCTCGACGGGATACGGAAAAGAATTTCAGCAGGCGAATTTATTCGACATGGGCGGCGGCGATTTGCAGGACGTGCTGGCCGGCGTCGACTGGATCAAGCAGACCGGCCATCTCGATCCGAAAAAGATTGCCGTCATGGGCGGGAGCTACGGCGGCTATCTCAGCATGATGTCAGTCACCAAAGCGCCTGACGTCTGGGCCGCGGGCGTGCCTATCGTTCCTTTTGTGAACTGGTTCACAGAAATCGAGAACGAAGATCCCGTGCTGCAACAATCCGATCTTGCGACCATGGGCGATGTGGTGAAAAACAAAGCGCTCTACGAAGACCGCTCGCCCATCAACTTCATCGATCGGATCAAAGCCCCACTGCTGTTGCTTGCGGGCGGACACGATCCACGCTGCCCGAAGTCGGAAACGCAGCAGGTGGTCGATGCCATCAAAAAACGCGGTGGCACCGTCGACTACAAGATTTACGAAAATGAAGGTCACGGCTTCGCCCGCGTAGAGAATCAGATCGACGCGTACCGGCGGGTCGCAGACTTTCTAATGGCGCACGTGCCGCCGGCGGATTGCAGTTGTTCGCTGACGGAATAAAGTCACGATCTGGTCACGCTGGCGCGGGAACGCCGTCCACTCGCTTGAGTTCTTCCATTCTCAATTCCCGCATATAGAGAAACATCGGCAGGGCGAGCGAAACGCCCACCGTCAGCATCGCTAACACCGGAAGCCATCTGCGGCGAATCTTCAGCCTTCCGCTTTCGACTCGCATAAACGCGATCAACACGACAGCGGAGACTAACACGTCCATTCCGAAAAAAGCGCTGATCCGGTTGGCGAAAAGTTCGCGGACGAAGAGCGAAAGATTTATTCCATGGTGTTGAAGTACCCACGGCACAAACTGCCAGTAGGGCAGGATAGCCCCGACAAAACAAAGCACGAGGTAAATCGTCTTCGGTTTCATCCCGGCAATTTAACAGATCGGGAGCCGTGCGTGTCGAAGTGTGCCGCTACACCCAGGCCTTTGAGGGACTCTGCTTAGACATGAATCGCACAATGGCCTCCACCAGGCCCGGAATCGTGAACTTCCTGGCCGCAATGTCTGCCCGCAAGCCAAGCTCGCGCAAAGTAGAAGACGTCACAGGACCGATCGAGGCAAGCTTTACATCATTGAAGTTCGCTTTGCGCGCGCCAAGCAAAGTTACAAAATTGCGCGCGGTGGAAGAACTGGTAAATGTAACCACATGCGGGCGGCGCCGCGGATTCTTCAGCGCGCTTTGCAAGCGCGTGCGCGAAGATTGCGGCACAACCGTTTCATAGGCTTCCACCACATCCACATGAGCTCCGGCCTTGCGCAACTCGGTCGGAATGACGTCGCGAGCGACCTTAGCGCGCACCAGCAGCACTCGCTTCCCTCGCACCCGCCTCTGCAGGCTGCGAACGACGGACTCCGCGACATATTCTTTGGGGACAACATCCACGTGGATGCCGTGCTGTTCGATCGCCCTCTTTGTCGCAGGGCCAATGGCCGCGACGTTCAAGTGCTTGAAATTTTGCTTCAGCCTAAGTTTGGCGAGCCGCTCCCACATTGCCTCGACGCCATTCGCGCTGGTTAGAATGAGCCAGTCATATCCCTCGAGATTTTTCAATGCCGAATCGAGCGGCTTGAAGCTGCGCGGTTTGCGGATTTCGATGAACGGAATTTCAAGCACGCTAGCGCCCAATTTGCGTAATTCGCCAGAAAGCGCACCGGCCTGATGGCGCGCGCGGCCCACCAGCACGCGTACGCCCGCCAGTGGCTGATCACTTGAGATTTGGGTCTTCCTCTTCATGGTTAGAGTAGGCAGGCAAAGAACCAGCCCAGGTGATCTTAGTCGTTCTCTTTCTTAACTGTCTTCAGCCCGAGCCCCTGTTCGCGCATCAACTGAGAGACTCCCGACACCAAGGTATCCTCAGATTTATCCAGTGATGCGATCACATTCGACTGATCCTGCAGGGTTCGATTCTGGCTTAGTTTGAACTTGCCTTCGATCCTGGTGGCAACTATTTCGAAGCCCACAATCTGGCGTAGCATGTTCTCGCGAAATGTCGGGGTGGTTTGCTTCCACTGCGAGCGGTATGCTGGATCAAAGGTTTCAATCAGTTCGTCGAGCATTCCGTGCAACTCCCCCGGCGAGGAGACAATTCGCGCGTCGCCGTAGACGTGCGCCGCCGCATAGTTCCACGTGGGAACGCTATCGAGCGCAACGTAGTTGCTGGGCGAAATATAGGAATGCGCTCCGTGAAAAATCGTCAAACACTGCGCCTGCCGTTCGAGATAGTGCCAGTGCGGGTTGGCCTTCGCCACATGTCCGCGCAATACGGTCTTCCCTTCTTTGGCATCGACAGAAAGTGGCAAATGCGTCGCAAACGGGCCTTCATCGGTAGCCGAAATCAGGATGGCAAAAGGATTCGCCCGCATGAACGCAATAGCGTCAGCATCGTGGCGCAAACGAAAATGTTCAGGAATGTACACAGATTGTGCTTTTCTACTTTGCGGGTGACTCCGCCGACTGCTTCCTTCGCACGTAGATAACTTTTTCTACTTCGGCGATCACAACTCCGGCTTCATCTTTCACTTCTACCGTAAAAACAGGTTCATACTTCGGCAGCGTCTTCAGTTTCTCGCGAATGTCGTCGATCTGAATGTCGGACAAACGAAATTCCGCGCGCACGGTTCCCTTCCCCGGTTTTCGATAGCGGATGGTCGCCGCTTTATCCCAGACGATGTAATCGCGGCCAAGGTTCGCCATCAGCATGAGCATATAGAACGGATCGGTCATGGCAAACAGCGATCCACCGAATTGCGTGCCGACGTAGTTGGCATTCCAGAAGCGCAGCTTCATCTCAACATCGACCGCCTTCATGTCAGGCGCAATGCGCATGACGCGAATGCCCATGCCCAGGAATGGTGGCCAGAAGTTGATCCAGCGGCGAAGAGCGCGCGACTTCTTGCCACCGCCGAGAAGTTGCAGAAGCACGCTGCCGCTCTTCATGCTCGATCGCGATCCGGGGTCTTCATTCAGAACTCAAGGTTGCGGCGGCACAGCGAGACCACGACCGTACACGGCCGCGAGAATCTCGTCGCCGCCACGGCCGAGCAATGTTTCGCCCACCGCATTGCCGAGCGCTTCGGGATCATCGAGATCGCCGTCGCGCGACTCACGCAGAAGCTTCGATCCATCGGGATCGGCAACGATGGCTTCGAGGTGCAGCTTGCCATTTTTCATTTCAGCAAATGCGCCGATCGGAACCTGGCAACCTCCGCCGAGACTGTTGAGCAGAGCGCGCTCGCAGGTGGTCGCAGCGCGCGCCGCATCATCGTTCAAAAATGCAAGGTGCTGACGCGTAGCCGAATCGCCCAACCGGATTTCTATGCCGAGCGCGCCCTGGCCGGCAGCAGGGCACATAATTTCCGCGGGGATGATCTGCTTGACCAGTTCAGTTTTTCCCAGACGCTTCAGCCCAGCCGAAGCCAGAATAATAGCGTCGTATTCTCCTTGTTCGAGTTTGCGCAGGCGCGTATCGACATTGCCGCGCAGAGGATGAATATCGAGATCGGGACGAACCGCCTTCAGTTGTGCCTGACGGCGCAGGCTGGAGGTTCCCACGCGCGCGGCGTGCGGCAGTTCCTGAAAGCTCGAATACTTGCGCGAACAGAAAGCATCGCGCGGATCTTGCCGCTCGGTGATGGCCGCGATTTCGAATCCCGGCGGAAGTTCGGTCGGCAAGTCCTTCAACGAATGCACGGCGAGATCGACGCGCCCAGCGGCGAGCGCCTCTTCAATTTCTTTCGTGAACATGCCCTTGGTGCCGACCATGGCGAGGGCGACGTCAGTAATCTTGTCGCCGGTAGTGTGGATGATTTCGATTTCCACTTCGTGGCCGCGAGCGCGCAGCTGAGCGGAGATGTGGTTGGATTGCCAGAGGGCGAGCTGCGAGCCGCGGGAGCCGATGCGGAGCTTAGGCATGGGATGAGCTCCGAGGTAGGGTGTCGTGCAAATGCAAAAGGCGGCTGGTTAGGCCGCCTTGAAAAATAGATACCGTGCCGCGCTTGAGAACCATTTTTAACATAGCACTTGACCTACAGGTCGTCAAGAAACATTCGCTAGTTAAAGTGATTCTAAAGTCCCGTGGGTCGCGTAGTACGGCGGAGAGTAAGGGACTCGAACCCCTCGCGGCTGCGAACAGCCGCGACCCACGGTTCTCAAGCGCGGCCCAGTACCCACACTGGTAGTACTCTCCGAAGCCCCGATTGAGCAACGCCAGAGTACTACCGCCAAGGTAGTAAAGTTCACGGATTCGCTCGAAGCACGAAAAAAATCGTTCCATTATGGTCCTAGTGACCCGACCCCACTTCTTTCTTACTCGAAGCTTCTCTATTCGCTTGCGATGCCGGACCTTTTTCTTTGTCGTGGAGATTGAACAGTCTTCGCACCACGTCAATCACGGTGGTTGCCTCGGAATCGCGGGCGGCGGTTTTCAAAGTCGTGATCGGCGTGTGCATGACTTTGTTGATGATGCCGCGAGTCAGTGCTTCGACGGCCATTTCTTGTTCCGGCGTGAGATGGCCCATGCGTCCGCGTACGCGATCAATTTCGGCCTGGCGAATGGTTTCCAGGTGATCCTGCAAGCTCACAATTGTCGGAACCACATCGAGCGTATGCAGCCGAGCTTCGAATCTTTCGACTTCGCTGGTGATGATGGCTTCGGCTAGCTCGGCTTCGTGACGGCGGTCGGCGACATGGCTCGACACGGCCTGTTGCAGGTCGTCGATATCGTAGGCGAAAATGCCGTCGAGCTTGGCCATCTCCGGCGAAACGTCGCGCGGGACGGCAATGTCGATGAAGAACATCGGCTTGTTCTTGCGGCGCGAGAGAAACTGTTCTCCGTGCTCCTTGCGGAAAATGGCATGAGGTGCGCCCGTAGAAGTAATGACGATATCGGCTTTGTCGCAAGCGTTGTAAAGATCTTCAAATTTTATGGCCTGCCCGTTGAATCTTTGCGCCAGTCCGATGGCGCGCCCATAGGTTCGGTTCGCGACGAAAATCGAGGCACACCCATGCGCCATCAGATGGCGCGCCGCGAGTTCGCTCATCTTACCTGCGCCAACGATAAAAACATTCTTCCCTTGCAGCGTGCCGAAAATCTTTTTGGCCAGCTCCACCGCAACCGACGCGATAGAAACCGAGGACGACCCCACGGCGGTCTCCGTACGCACTCGCTTGGCCACGGCAAACGCACGGGTAAAGAGCTGATCCAGTTGTCCGCGCACCGAACCCACGGCGCGGGCTGTAGCGTAAGCCTCTTTCACCTGCCCAAGAATCTGGGCTTCACCGACCACCATCGAATCCAGGCTAGAAGCCACGCGGAAGATGTGGCGCACTGCCTCTTTTTCGCGAAACTCGTACAGGTGCGAATCCAGTTCAGCCGCGGTCAGATGAAAGTGATCGTGCAGAAATCCGCGAAGGTCAGCACATCCGTTCGATGTATGCGTGATCACTTCCACGCGATTGCACGTGGAAATAATCATGCCTTCCTCAATGCCAGGGTGCGCGGTGAGATCGCGGCAGCAGTCGGGCAGGTTCTTTTCAGATATCGCCAGGCGCTCCCGCACTTCGAGCGGCGCGCTCTTGTGATTCACGCCAATGAGCTGGTATCTCATATTCGGCCAATCATGAGGCGACAAACCTGTGAATCGTCGAAAAGTAGTTTGCGGCCCACGCCACCACCGCCGCCACAAACGCACAAGTCGCCAGCACGGCGGCGCGGCGTCCACGCCATCCCGAATTCCACCGCGTGAAGACCATGATCATGTAAACCAGCCACATCAGGATCGACAGCAGAATCTTAGGGTCGGCAAAGTCGATGTGCCCGTAAGTCGACATAGCCACGACCGAGCCTGTAATCAAGCCCAGCGTCATGAAAGGAAAACCGAGCAGCAACGAGCGGTAACCAATCTGGTCGATCACTTCGAGCGCAGGCAGAAAAGAAATCAGGCTGCTGGGTTTCTTGGCTTTCAGACGGCGCTCCTGCAACAGATAGAGCAAGCTCGCGCCGAAGCTGAGCACCAGCGCGGCATAGCCGGTGAAAATCAAAATGATGTGCGCGATCAGCCATCCCTTGTGCTGGACGAAACCCGTCAGCAGCACCGGTTGCTCGTCTATAGCCGCGACGAACGTCAGAAAAAACACGATCGGAAATACCACCACGCCCGGCGAAGTGGTCTGATAAATCGAATAGATGATCATAAAAAATGTCATCGAAAAGAACGCCAGCAGCGACTCTCCGTTATGCACCGAGGCCCAGACCACATGACCCGCGAGGAAGAGCTCAACCAGCGAAACGAAATGAAACACCATGCCCAGGCTGGCCGCATGCAGCGCGATGCGGCTGAAAAGATCGCTGGTGCGGGTGAGTGCAAAGAAAGCGTAGGTCAGCCCGATGAAATAACAAGCCAGCGCGAATCGTAGCCAAAGCAATGACATAAGCTAGGTAAGTATCAGAGTCCGCTGAGTTTAATGCAAGTAACGCCCGGAACCCCGAGGGACTTCATCCCTTTCCACGCATTATATTCTGCACATGAATCGCGCAGGCGGAAACGGCAATCGTCACACGCGGTTGTGATCTGGGTCACGAGCGGGTATTCACGGAGCAACTCATTTCAACTACTCCACGCCCAAACTTGCGAGCGCTTCCTCAAGTGAAGCCGCATCGATCACCAGACGGCGCCCATGCGCCTTCATATCTTCAAGTTCATCAAAGGCGCGAAAGAGCCGCAGCTTCGCCGAAGCGTATTGTTCCGCCTCGGTCAGAGGACGCCTGTGAGCCGCAGCCCAACCCGCCACAGTCTTTTCCGGCAGGAAGACGCTGACGGCATAAGTTAGCTTGCGATCAGAGGTCACGTCGAAAACGAATTCCGTAGCCGGCGCCTCGAGATCTTCGGCAAGAGCGGCCCGCTGACCCACAAAGTAGTACTGGTAAACGTAGCCCTGGGCGCCGGCGTAGGTCTTCAGGCGGCGAATGGTCTTATCTTTATCCACAGACATGCAGACATAAAAACGAAGGTCATCCTACTTGAACCGGGAACTACAGGCAACCCCTTGACAACAAGACGCAAAGCCCGACTCGAGTACTATCGCGATTTTTCAACAGTAATCAACTCCAGAGATCAAGAGGTCATGGCCCGACCCCTCTTTCTTTCTGGGCCGTGTGGAGGTTTATTGCGTTGTGACTACAGCATGCTTCTCCACGAGGGCGTCGTAGAGGCCTTTCTCCACGGTTGCCCGGTCGCCTGCGCTGTCCAGCACGAGATCGGCGTAGCGCTTGCTGGGGAGCACGTACTGCCGCGCCGCCGGTAATACGTTGTTCTGGTACTGCCACAGGATAAAGTCCAAAGAACGCTGACGCTCCGTGATGTCCCTCACCTTGCGTCGATGGAAACAAACCTCTTCGGGAGCATCCAGATAGATGGATAGGTTAAAGAGCTGGCGCAGTTGCGCAAAATGCAAGGCCAGAAGGCCTTCCACGATTAGCAGCGCCTTGGTAGGAACGTGTATGCGTTCGCTCACTCGCAGGTGCTTCGCAAAGTCGTAGAGCGGGGCCTCGATAGCTTTGCCCGAGGCGTAGTCGCGGATATGGCTTTCCAGCAGATGCATGTCGATTGCATGCGGCGCGTCGTAGTTTAGTTTCGCCCGCTCCTCCAGCGGAAGGTGGTTCATCTCAATGGAGTAGCTTTCCATAGAGATAACGTGTCCGTTGAGACGAGAAGCTACGCGCTTGGCTATTGTCGATTTACCGCTGCCCGATGGCCCGGCAAGTCCGACGATGAAGACACCTTTCTGACTCGGCACTGGGGCCTGTCTGTTCAATCCTTTGCCAGCCATGCCAAAGCTTCCTTGCGGGTCTGAAAAACAGGAAATTCGCGGCAAGAGAAGTTACTCACTCTCATTGCCAATGCCTGTGCTGTTCCCGTCCACGCGCACTTCCTGACATAGGGCTTGTCAAAGACGGCGGCTTGTTCCATGACCCGAATGGCTTCCGCGTCAAAGGACGCTCCCGTGAAATCGGCAAGAATGAGAACCGAAGTGTGAGGACGGACAGTCACAAATTCGGGGACCGCTTGAAAAATCTTTCTGACCTCGGCAGGCGAACAGTTTGACAGGTCCAGCAGAAGAATCTGTTTTCTCTGATGGTGGATGAAATGAATATGGTCAGTCAGGTATTGACGTTGGCTGGTGTCAGCGTGCTCCTTGGCACTCAGCGCCTCATGAACTGCAAACCGTGGCGTTCCTTCGTCATCTTTCGAGAGTGCTAAGAGTGGTATCACTAGGTTGATGCTACGCCACCGAAACATAGTCCGGGACGCACTATAGGTCAATGACCAGAAGCACAGGTAGGTGCTAGCCGTCTGTAGAAGGGCATAATTCGCGGACAGACGTCCGTCCCCAGATTCCCTTTGAAAACTGACAACCGAGAACTGAGAACTGCTCGCCTTTTCATACTCCCGTAACAATCTTTCCGTATAGTCGCCAACGTCAGCAGTCGCATCACTTTTCATTTCAAATCCCAGAGGGCAAATCATGGCCACAGCAACGCCGAGCGTACTCGATCAGAAACTTTCGAATTCTTCCCCCGGCAAAATCGGCATGCTGATTTTCGGCATCGTGCTCGTCATTGGAGTCGCCTACGCCGGCTCCAGCCTGCTGCACGACCTTTCCTCGGTTCACAACGAATCCCTTCTTCCGTACATCCTGCTGGGCATTGCCCTGCTGGTCGCGCTAGCCTTCGAGTTCGTCAACGGATTCCACGACACCGCCAACGCCGTGGCCACCGTCATCTACACTCACTCGCTCGAGCCGCACATCGCAGTCGTCTGGTCCGGCTTCTGGAATTTCCTCGGCGTGCTCGCCTCCAGCGGCCTGGTAGCTTTCGCCATCGTCTCGTTATTGCCTGTCGAATTAATTCTGCAAGTCGGCAGCTCCGCCGGATTCGCCATGGTCTTTGCCCTGCTCGTCGCCGCCATTCTCTGGAACCTCGGCACCTGGTGGTTCGGCCTGCCCGCGTCAAGTTCGCACACGCTCATCGGTTCCGTCATCGGCGTCGGCATCGCCAACCAACTCATGAACGGACGAAGCGGCACCAGCGGCGTCGATTGGGGACAAGCCAAAAATATCGGCTACTCTCTGCTGCTCTCGCCCATCGTTGGCTTCGGTTGCGCGTTTCTTCTCTTGCTTCTAGCCAAAGCTCTGATCAAAGACCCCAAACTTTATAAAGCTCCGGAAGGCGCCGAGCCGCCCCCGTTCTACATCCGCTGCCTGCTCATCCTCACCTGCACCGGAGTCAGTTTCTTCCACGGCTCGAACGACGGACAGAAAGGCATGGGCCTGATCATGCTAATTCTCATCGGCACCGTCCCCACCGCCTACGCTCTCAACCACGCCGTCACCTACAAAGATTCGCAGGATTTCATCGCCGTCTCCCTCCAGGCCGCCGAAGCTCTCACCAAATATGTCAGCCCCAACGCCACCGTAGGCGATCCTCACGACGATATCACCGCTTACGTCCGCGACAAGAATTTCACACCCAACACCATGCTAGCGCTGCGCACCATGGTCAACGACATCGGCAACGAAACCGCTCTGTACAAAGAGATGAAGAACATCCCCAACGACCGCGTGCGCAACTTCCGCAACGACATGTACCTGATCAGCGAATCTCTGCGCCTAATGCAGAAGACCGGCAAGCCCGAGATCGCCGCCTCCGACGCCGCCATCCTCGCCAACTACAAAAAGCACATCGACCACTCCACGCGCTTCATTCCTCTCTGGGTAAAAGTCGCCGTAGCCATGGCCCTCGGCCTCGGCACCATGGTCGGATGGAAACGCATCGTCATCACCGTGGGAGAAAAAATTGGCAAGAGCCACCTCACCTACGCCCAAGGCGCAATCGCCGAAATCACCGCCATGGCCACCATCGGAGCCGCCGACGGCTTCGGCCTCCCAGTCAGCACCACCCACGTCCTCTCCTCTGGAGTAGCCGGCACCATGGCCGCCAACCATTCCGGAATCCAGTGGTCCACAGTCCGCAATCTAGCGCTGGCCTGGGTGCTAACTCTGCCAGTAGCCATGCTCCTCTCAGGATCGCTATTCTGGCTCTTCCGCAAAACGTTCTAAACGTCAAAGGATCAGCCCTTACTCGGACGCTGGCCCACCCAAGCGCTCAACACGCGGCATTGAAGCCATTCGTACGGCCATAATCACGGGGAACGCCACACCTGAGTCACTTGACTTACTTTGCTAATTAGATATTCTTAGCTCAAGTTGGGCATCTCCCCCGCCGATCTTGTCCAGCAGCGAGGGGGCATATCTAAGCCAGTGAACCGGGAGACTACATCTGTCCGCGATTTGAGCACGCTCCTGAAAGATTCTCCAGCAGGAGCTTGGGTCGCTTTGTCCCACGACAAGACCCGCGTTGTCGGCACTTCGAAATCCATCGAAGCCGCCTCATTGCAAGCGCAATTCAACGGCGAACTAGCCCCCGTTTTGATCAAAATTCCCCTCGAATACGAAGGAATAGCGGCTGGCGTAAAATAATTGCCGCGTGAAGTTTCCCTACACAACTGCCTTTGTTCGTACCCCTCCGCGTCCGTACCTCGATGTTGTTTTGCGAAACGGCTTCAACACCACAAGGCTGATTGCCCTCGTAGATTCAGGGGCCGACTATCCGATATTTCCGAGCGACGTGGCTCACATCCTCGGGATCAATTTAGACAAAGCTCCGAAGTGGCCTTTTTCTGGAACCCTGGCAAGCCGCAAGAGGCCAAACTGGCGAATTTGTTTCTCTCCGTGCTACGTGAAGGCAGCTCCGATCACGCATATCGCGAGGTCACAGTAAAATGTGCATTCTGTGATGACTTTAGTCTCTCGGGCGTGCTTGGCCAAAAGGGGTTCTTTTCTATTTTCAAGACTACGTTTCACCAACCGGATAATTACTTCGAGATCGATCCGTGGGATTCACTTCTGAGGCAGGAATAACTTCTCCGGCTTCTTCTTCGCTTTGTTACCCGCGGAGTTCAGATCCCGGCGGCTTTCTTGCGCCGTGACGAAGGTGAAGAACCTCGATCAGGCGCCTCTCGTCATCTACCCGGTAGAAAATCAGGAAAGGGCTGTGGAGTAGTTTCCTAACCTGCGGCCGCTTACGGACGATGCTACCCATGCGAGGAAAACGGACGAGCAAATCAGCGTGATCCAACAAGGAACTGCCGAAGCGGGAAGCTGCATCCGCGTCGTCTTCGGCGATGTGGCCGATGATTTCGGCAAAGATGATTTCGGCAAGATCGTTCAGCGCCCTTTGCGTGTAGAGGAGGCGGTAATCCACTTGGGCAATCGCTTGCGAACTTCTTCGGCGGGGACGGTTCGGCCAGCTTTCGCATCCCGAACGCCTTCATCAATGGCAGCCAGCGTATCCTCGTCTTCCTCGTCGAGGATCGGAGCCGGACTCTCAAGTTCGAACTTCTTCGCCTTCGCCATAGCCTTATCCTAGGCCGGATTCGGCGGGCAGCGCAACGGAATTCGCTCCCGGCTTCACGCAGTCCCACTTCTCGCAAAGGAAGCCGGGAAGTGTGGCGCCCGGCTGGGTGTAAAATAACTCTGTTATGGCGGCAGACAAACAGCACGCGCACGAACTGATCGAGCAATTGCCTCCCAGCCAATTACCAGCGGCCATCGGCATGCTGAAAAGTCTGCTTGATCCCGTGTCTCGCGCGATCGCGAACGCCCCAATGGATGACGAACCACTCACCGCGGCAGACGAGAAGGCGCTCGCGGAAGCTCGCGACTGGTCGAAGCATAACAAAAGCACTCCGCATGACGAGTTCCTAGCCGAGCTCGGCATCACTCCAGAGGAGATCGACAACTACCGGGAACCGAAGTGAAGCGGATCGTCTGGACCGATCCTGCCAAAAGCGATATCCGCAGCTTGAGCAAGCCCGTGGCGATGCAAGTCTTCTCAGTACTTCACCGTTTCGCACAATCGGGCGTCGGAGACGTGAAAGCTCTCCGAGGAGGAGACGAACTTCGGCTGCGTATAGGCGCCTACCGCCTCTTCTTCGTCTGCCCAGATGCCGACACCATCGAGATTCGCCGCGTCCGTCATCGCGGCGAGGCTTATCGCTGAGATGACATGAGGCCCCCACTTCTCGCAAAGGTGTCGAGAACCTGGGCACCCGGCCCCGTCAGTATCCCCTGTGATTATGCTCTGTCATTATGCTCTGTCATTCCGAATCGGGCCGAAGGCCCGGTGAGAAACCTGCTTCTCTTCGGCAGCGCCCCCACGCCGACGCCGTCTGTGCCGTTACGCCGGCAGTACCGTGAAAGAGCGGCGCTTCAGCGCCGCGCCGAACCCCCACCATTTCAACCGGGCTTCAGCCCGCTACATCGCGACCCTGTCAGGTGTAAGAGACCGCCAGGTCCATGATTCTAAAGATTTTGCAAAATGGGGGGGAGGGGGGTACCCGTTACACAAGAGTAAACTCGCAGCCGTAACCGTAGCCGCAGCCCACTCACCCACAATCCGGAGGAACAAAATGGGAACAGCGACGACCCCACTATGCCAGCACCAGATGAACAACGCGCGCTCTGTGGATGTCCCGCGATGAGGGGGCAGCGGTACTGCTACTCCCATCAGCGCAAGCACGAGCAAGCCGCGAGGAAGAATGCAGAGCGTGCGCGCCAGAGCTGGTTTGAATCGATGCGGCTCAACGATGTGAAGTCAGTGCAGCGGGCTCTGCGGGAGGTTATGAATCGGCTGCTGTCAGGCCAGGTCGATCACAAGCAGGCGGGCCAAATACTCTATAAGCTCCAGACCGCAAGCGTGAATCTGAGGACCGCGGCCAGTGAGGCAGAATGCACCGAAAGAAAATTGATGCCCGCTCCTAAGTCGTGCCGTTCCAGGAACCTGCGACTGGCTACCTTTGCCTCCTCGCTGTCATCTGAAACGCAGGAGGATTTCTCATGAATCATTCCAGAAGCCGTGCATTCACTTGTTTACTAGTCCTCTTTGCTTCTCTAGTTTTCTCTCCACTTCTTCGAGCGGACAACAAGGTCCTCGGAGAAGTTGAACTGGTCGGGGCCTCAAAAGTAGAAAACACTTCCGGCGTCTGGGTCGATGGCCAATACGTTGGCTATCTGAATGAGCTGAAGGGATCGAAAAAACTTCTGCTGCTTCCCGGCGATCACGAGATCACAGTCCGACAAGGCGGATATCTGGATTTCACGCAGAAAGTCGTCGTGCGCGCAGGAGAGAAACAATCCATCGAGGTAAAGATGGAAAAAGATACGAGTGTAGTTCTGCCGAGAGTCACGGCGGAAATTAAGTTAGAAGTAAAGCCGAATCGCGCGGCAGTGTTCGTCGATGGAGTCTTCATCGGCCACGTGGCCGAATTCGAAGGCATTGGCAAAGCCCTGCTGGTAGCGCCAGGAAAACGCAATATCAAAATAACTTTGCCGGGATATCACACCTTTGAAACCGATGTCGACGTTATGGCAAATCAGAAAACGGTAGTCAAAACTGAAATGGTAGCAGGCGGTCCGGCGGAAGGAACTCCCTTGAATAAATGATGGCTCGATCGATGATTATCGATCTATGACGATCGATCAATGATTATCGATCAGTGATGATCGATCGGTGACGTTCGCAGTTATCGCAGGGCGCAATCAGGCAGGCGCGCCGACGGTCGCGCTAGCGCCGCGTTGCTTTCGCAGCTCGGCCAGAAACGCGTCGGACGAAAGAGGATCTCGTCTTCGGAACAGAGCCAGCAATGTGTCCTCGGTTTCCCCCGAGTCCACAATTCGAGAATTCTGCTCAATGCCGGTTTCCAGGCCTTCGGGCTCGACCAGCAACTCGGGCAGAACGTCACGATTCTCCGTGAGCACGCTCAGAAATTTTTCCAGCAGCGCGCGATGCTCGGAAGTACTTTTCGTGAACTCCACTCCCATCCCTTTGTCGGGATGCATCACGCGAACCACGCCTTCCGTCTTCAACTCGACTGCAGCAGCTCGCATGGAAAGCGTTACGCGCGTCGACACCGGAAAGGGCGAACTGATCTCGAGGTAGCAACCGCCCAAGCTCAGATCCAGAAGCTGGCAACGAACCGGCGGATCGTCCACTTCAACCTCGGAGGAATTCCTGCTCAGCCATTCCCGCAATTGCTGCACAACTGCGGGGGATTGATCCAGAAAGCGCATTCCCACTTGCGTGCCAGTTCCTTCCCAGGCAAACTCCGCATCCACTTCCACACCCGCAGCCGACCCCGGAAGCGTGAATGACAGTTGCCATCGCCCTTGAGGCTTGCTGCGGCGAGGCAAGCTGATCGCGAGCCCTCCCTCACCTAAGTCTGCGGTCTGTGCCTTCAACCGCGCACCCGATTCACGGCTCGACATTTCCACGGGAATTTGGATTGGCGAGCGCGTGTTGCGCCGCCGCTCCTTCTTCATCAGCGCTCGCGCGGCGCGGAAGCTCGACTTGGCCCGCTCAGCCGTAACCGGCTTATAAAGGATGAAGTTCGCCCCAAGCTCGAAGGCAGAACGCAAGCCTGTGCTGGCGTCCAGAATCGCCACTGCGACCGCTCGCTGATTGCCCGGCGACGAACGCACAACGCCGAGCACCTCTGCTGCGCCCTGACCGGCGCAGTCCACAATGATCGCTTCAAAGCGCCCGCGCGTCAGATGATGCAGCGCAATCTCCGAACTCGCGCAGTGTTCGACGCTAATGTCGAGATCGCCCAGCGTCCGGCGCAGCACCCGCACAATCTTCTCGTCGGAACACAGCAGCAACGACTTCAATTTCATGATACCGCCTTCGGTCTTCCGCGATTCCGGGGCGCGGAACGCGCTACGGCAAATGTAAGCTCCTGCCAAAGGCGCATCAACAAAACACTTACGCAGGAGGTTACGGCTGTAACCCGCTTTGGCCGTGAAGAACTCGCTGAACTCTTTATCGGGATTTGCCTTCAGCGTATCGCAAGCCTGAAGCGGGAATCGGCCGCTCTTCTGGCGCAATCTCTTGGGGTCAAAACGGGAAGATTTGTTCCAATCTGGGTCGATCAAAGATGAACTAACAGCAATGGATCCAGCAGCTTAGAAATCATTTACTCAAGCGACGCTCCGAAAAATAACATTGACTTTCGACTCAATACTGCCGTAAGATGTTGAGTCTCCGGTAGCGTTTATGATCTGTGGGATAGTGGAGAGGATTCGCTCCTGCAGCATGCAATGTTTTTGTATGAATCGCCGAAAGTATTCGGAGAATCATATAGTTAGCAACAAAGTTTGAAATTGAGTTCATTCCCCCTTTGTACGAAAGGCAAGTTTCATGGCCAAGCGACGCGGAAATCCAAACTGGGGCAAGCCTGAGCCGATCGGGCCGATAGTCCCTACCATCACCGAGTTTGAGCAGGTCGTGCGTGAATACAAGCTCTCCCCCGACCAGTATCTCCGGTCGACCCGTCTGCGGGAGTGGGCACGCCGCAATAAGAACTCGAAGTATATCCCCGAACCTCTGCTCGAAGCCTGGGGATTCGAGATCGAATCTACGCTGTAAGCCAGCGTCGGAAGAACTTGCAAGGGTCGCCATCCCGGCGGCCCTTTTTGCTGCGCCCGTCGCCTTTGCGGCCTGCCGTACCGGCGACCCTTCGCCTTTAGCCGATTATTTCCGTTTCGTTTGCTCAAGCCTCACCGACGTGCCTTGGCGTAAAATGTTGTCGATCAGGAGTGTTCATCGACGGCAATGCGGGATAAGCTTCCACTTTTCGCTGTGCTTTTCGCTGCCTGCTGGCTTCCCGCCGCAGTGGTTTCACAAACGATGCCCAACGGCGCCGCCATCGACGCTGAAGTGAGCAAGATTATCACCCAGACGGGCGCCAAGGGCATAGCGGTTGCGGTCATTGATCACGGCAAGATCGGTTATGTGCACACCTACGGCATTCGTAATGCCAAGGGAGATCCGCTGACTACGGACACCGTTATGTACGGCGCGTCTCTCACCAAGACAGTGTTGCCTACACGGTGATGCAACTGGTCGATCAGGGAAAACTCAAGCTCGACACACCTATCAAGGACGATCTCGACAAGCCGCTGCCGAGCTATGGCCCTGATCCGGTTTTCCCGGACAAGTACGGGCCATATAAGGATCTAGCCGACGACGCACGCTGGGAAAAGATCACGCCGCGCATGTGCCTGACGCATTCGACTGGCTTCAGCAACTTCTGGTTCATCGAGCCCGACCAGAAACTGCACATCCATTTCGAGCCGGGCACGCGCTTCAGCTATTCGGGAGAAGGATTCATCCTGCTGCAATTCGTCATTGAGCACGGCCGCAAGGCGCAGGGGTTGGGGATCGATGTCGGCGATCTGACCAAGGCTAACTTCGACCGGCTGGGCATGACCCGCACCAGCCTGGTGTGGCATAACGGTCTCGACTCCAATGTCGCCGATGGCTGGAACGATCAGGGCCAGCCGCAGCCGCATGACAAGCGCAACAAGGTGCGTGTGGCGGGCTCCATGAATACGACGATCTCTGATGTGTCGAAGTTTGCCGCGGCCCTGGTGCGTGGCGATGGACTGAGCGCGGCCTCGCGCGCCGAGATGACGAAGCCCCGCCTGCACATTACCGTGGCTCATCAAATGCCCCTCTTCCTTCCCGACCTGCCAGTAAGTGAGCAGCGCAAGGATTTGTTCGCGGGTCTCGGCGTCGTCGTTTTCGATGGTCCGCAGGGGCACGGCTTCTTCAAAGGCGGCCACGATGGCCAGACCGCCAACACGATGGTCTGCATCGAGGCGGATCAGCGTTGTGTTGTCATCCTGTCGAACGATGTTCGCGCCGAGGCGGGCTTCGCCGAGCTGGTCAAGTTCATTCTCGGCGACACCGGCGTGCCCTACGACTGGGAATACGGCGATCACGCTGGTAAGTCCTAAGCTCCACGAGAATGGCAGGAGCTAGAAGCCAATCACTATCCAATCAGACATCCGCGCTTTCGCCCTGAAGTGATGAAAATCGCCATTTTGTTCATCATGGCGTTGCGCTGGGACCTTGAGTGTAAATGGCCAGATAACATCAGCCACGCAGCAGTGTGTGACCTTAGCCCTCATAACTCCAACGATACTTTTCCGGCGTGGCAGCGTCCCCCTTGGCACATAAATCTCCGGCCGAGATAATGACGCACTATCTAGCGTGCTGGGCTCCGGAATACGGGCTACTGGTGGGAAACCGCTGCGGATGCGACGTCCGAAACTTAGGGAGTAGGCCATAACAACCTTATCTTAACCGAAACGCAGATGGTAACGGACCTTATAAGTAGATGAAATCACACACCAATATCTGGTTTTCCACAGGAATAAGTTGGACTTAGTCCTTCTCACAGTTGACTTATAAGTAGTTTTGCAAAATAATTCAGCCTCGGTTCCACTCACTTAAGAACTCAAGGAGTATCACCATGCGAATGTTTTCGTGGGCGGTTCGGTTTCTCGCTTTCTCTCTATTAGTCCCCATGGCTTTTGCCTGCACCATCACCATCTCACCCGCCACGATCACAGTCGCAGCCGGCGGCACCATGAGCTTTACCGCGACGCCGTCTCACGGCTGTAGCGGAACTTATTCATGGACTTCCACGATCGGGACCTTTAGCCCCAACAACGCCGCGACAACGACCTTTACTGCACAATCCACACCGACCACCGGTACCATCACCGTCACCCTTACCAGCGGCACGCTGCATGTTTCAGGAAACGCCAATGTCACGATCAATGCGCCTATTCAGGCAGGCTTTTTTGGCATGGATATAAACCAGAACAACACTGTCGGGGGAGTTCCCGCCGGCGAATCGGATCCCTGGCCTTCGTCGGTTGCCGGAGGCACCAGCTTTGGCACGTACCGCACTCTCGGCAGCGCAATCAACTGGTCGAATCTAGTCCCTACCGCCGGCGATTGCCCATCTACTGACGGCGGAGAGCCGACTTACATCTGGTCTGGCTCAAATTCCACCACCAACAAGCTGTATGAATGGTTCTCTCAAGCTTTTGCGGGAGGACAAAAGGTGATGTTTGACGCTTACTCCACGCCCACCTGTTCAGTGTTTAACGTGCCGTATAACTCGAGTCAACCGTGCGCTGCCTCCCTCGGTCAGGACGGGTGCTATCTGCCTGGCGATGTCCCCACTACCGATGCAGCCTGGAAGGAATTTCTTAGCAACCTGCTCAGCTACCTCAGCACAACCAAGTTCACCGGCAGCGAAACGTACATGATCAGCCAGCTGGGGTACATCGAAGTGTGGAATGAACCCAATATTGGCACAGAATGCAACGGCACTGACCATTACTACACCGGTACTACGTATGGCCTTGGCAACTGTACCGCGGCTAATCTTGCAATCATGCTGAGCGACGCCCACCAGATCGTGCTGGCCTTTAACGAGGCGAACGGCACGAACATCAAAGTCATCAGCCCCGCCCTGACCGCGGCACTAGAACCCGGTTCGAATTGCATTGCGACGTCACCCACAATCAATAGCTTCTTTACGACCATTTTGGACGCAATTGCCAACAGCGCAAGCGGGACGCAGAGCATGGACTACATCGGCTTTCACGGATATAACTACATACCGACGAACACTACCGGCACCCCCGACCCGGCTTCGGGCGCCAGTTGTATTAGTCCGCTGACCGCAAACGTACAGTATTACGCCACTCTTGCAAACAGCGGCTTTACTCAGCCCCTTTATGACACTGAAGGAAGCTGGGGAGGCGGCGATGCTGGTGGGCAAGATTCTTTAATCACCCAAAGCGCATACAACGGCGGTTCGGGCCGGGAGCAGGCGTTTGCCGGCATCTACAATCTTGTGCAAGCCGCCTATGGTACGTCCCTTGAAGGTATGAACTGGTTTGGGTGGGACTTCCAGGTTCCAAATACAGGCGCACCCTCAACCGGCCAGTATTGGGACGAATCGGGAAGCGGAAGCATTGCCCCCGCAGGCACAGCGTACAACACACTTTACAGTTGGCTTTCCGGCGCGGACCTTTCGACGACCTTCGCGGCTCGTGTGGCGGCGTGCGGGCCGTATCAATCAACAACAGTCTGGACCTGTCAATTCGTGTTCCCGAATGGCAAGTTCGGCTTGGTGGTTTGGGACAACAATGGGACATGTTCCGACAGCACGTGTACGGTAACGAATTCGAGCTGGCCGGTCCCGGCCACTCCGGTTGGAGGCAGTGTCACCTACACCACTTACCATGACCTGGACAACGGAAGTCACACAATCAGCGGCGGCACAGTTCCAATCAGCTTGCAGCCAATTCTGATCAACGATTGAGCGGGCTGAAACGCGGAAGCATGGGGCCTTCGGGCCCCATGGTTTCCCGCAACCAATCTTCCTCTGCCTTCCTCATTGAAAAAGCCCCCGCTGCTGACTGAAGTGCATCCACCATTTGATAAGCTTCCACCGAGGATATGCAGAACCGCCCACTATCCTCGCGCCGCACGACTTCCCTTTCCTGCCGAAAACATTTATAAGGCAGCTCAGTGCTGAACATCCTTCAAATCCCGCTGCCCGAACTATTCGCGGTGGTCGCGGCCGTAGCTTTCGCCGCGGGATTGAACGTCTACGCCACGGTCGCAGTCCTGGGGCTGCTCGCGCGCTTCGGACACATCCCGCTCCCGCCAGCGCTGCAGCTCTTACAAACCTGGCCGATCATCGCTGCGAGCATAATTCTTTTCGCTATAGAATTCTTCGCCGATAAAATCCCCGCCTTCGATCTGATTTGGAGCGCGCTCCATACCTTCGTCCGCGTCCCCGTCGCCGCTCTGCTGGCCTACGGAGCCACGCGCCAACTCACCCCAGCCGAGCAGTTGTTGGCGGCCGCGATGGGAGCAGCCATAGCTCTCGCCGCCCACGGAGGCAAAACCGCCCTCCGCGCCGCCGTGACCCCAAGCCCTGAACCGTTCTCCAACATCACGCTAAGCCTGGCCGAAGACGCCCTGGCGATAGGTCTAACCT
>Ga0302324_100000266_pt1 | contig 139809 bp, 129 predicted proteins | sample Palsa_T0_1_FD_201949 | JGI IMG/M metagenome (GOLD analysis project Ga0302324, IMG submission 201949) | Peat permafrost microbial communities from Stordalen Mire near Abisko, Sweden - Palsa_T0_1 | ecosystem: Environmental > Terrestrial > Soil > Palsa > Peat permafrost | place: Sweden: Abisko...
AATATCCAAGATCATGCGTCGCCATCGCTGATTGCTCCCGAATCAACTCCGGCAGCTACAGAATCACACACGATTCCCAGCCTGCAAACGCTTTCTCAAGCCCAAAAATGTGTGCGCACGCTAGCCCTTCCGGGGGAAGGTGTCGCGCGGTGCAAGCCGCGTGACGGAAGGGGACTCTCAACCGATCAGACTCTCATCCCACCGCGCCGCTATTGACGAGTGCGTCGATGGCGGCGGAGTCGTAGCCGAAGCTTGCGAGGACCGATCGCGTGTGTTCGCCGATGGCAGGCGCCAGGCGCGGCGCGCGCTTGGTTTCGCCGTCGAGAACGATAGGGCTGTCGACGGTGCGCAAGCCGCCCATGCCTTCGATCTCCGGCAGCATTCCGTTCGCCGCGATCTGCGCGCAATCGAGATGATCGGACGGCCGCGCGATGGGCCCGAAGGTAATTCCGGAGCGCTCGAAAATGCCTTTCCATTCCGACCAATCGCGCTCGACGAACACGCTTTCGAGGGCCGCGACCAGCGCGGGCGTGTTCTCGCGGCGCGCCTCATGCGTGGCGAAGCGGGGATCGTCGAGCCACTCCGGCTTGCCGATCGCGTTCGCCAAAAGCGGCCATTCGCGGGTGTAATTGAGCATCACCAGCATGAACCAGCGTCCGCAGCGCGCGCGATAAAGCTCCGTCAGCGCGCCGCGCTGCCCGCGCCGGAGCCGCACGGAAAAATCCGCGTCGCACAACACGGCCTGCATCCAGCAGCCATACGACCACAGCCCGTTTGCCAGCAGCGACGTCGACACCGCCCCGCCCTTGCCGGTTTTTTCGCGCCGATAGAGCGCGGCCATGATCGCGGCGAACAGCGCCACGGCCGTCGGATGATCGCCCATGCCCGGCACGGACACAGCCGGCTCCGCCTCGGGACTGGCGCGCACGGAATCCATCATCCCCGAACGCGCCCACCACGCGGTCGTGTCGTAGCCGGTGCGGTCGCGCTCGGCGCCTTCTTCGCCGTAAGGCGTGAGCGAGGCATAGATCAGCCGCTCGTTCAACGGCCGCACATCGCAATCGCGCAGGCGCAGTCGTTCGCGAATCGGGCCCGGAAAATTGGTGATGAACACATCGGCCTTGCGGATGAGCGCCTCGAGCACGGGCCGCGCCGCTTCGTGCTTGAGGTCGAGCGCGAGGCTTTCCTTGTTGCGGTTGTCGAGCATCCAGAAATAATCGACGGAGGCCGGTGGGATGCCGGGCAGCTTCATCAGCTGGCGATAGGAATCACCCTCGCCCGGCGGTTCGATCTTGATCACACGCGCGCCGAAATCCGACAGGATCGTGCCCGCCGCAGGCCCCGCGATGAAACTCGCGCAATCGAGCACCAAGAGATCGTCGAACAACCCGGTCATGGACGCATCCTTTATCCAGTGGCGCGAGTTTAGAGCGGATTGGGAGTGGATTAAATCGTCCCGCCCCCCTTCCGTCACGCGGCTAACGCCGCGCGAAACCTTCCCCCACGAGGTGGGAAGGTCAAAAATAAGAAGAGCGCCCATAAATCTTTTTAGCCTTCCCCCCTCGCGGGGGAAGGTGGACGCCTCGCAACTTATGCGAGGCGGACGGAAGGGGGGCGAGGCCTCGATCACCGACCACCGGGCTTCGTGAACATGGGATTTCCGGCGACCGTTTTTTCGACCGGTACTTCTTCCTGCAGCACGTCCCAATGCTCGACGACGAGGTCGCCTTCGAACCGAAAAATATCCACCGCGACGAAGGTTTTTCTGTCGCCGCCGCAATAGCGGCCGTGAACCATCACGATGTCGCCCTCGGCCAGCGCGATCCCCGCCTCGTAGCGGCGTTCGGCCGGCAGTTTTTCAATGTAGCTGCGCAAGCCGTCGCGGCCGGCCGGAATGAAAGGATTGTGCTGGCCGGCGCAAACCATTTTTCGAGCTTGGCGAAATCGCGCTTTCCGTAAGCGTCGGTCAACGCCTCGACGACGACTTTGTTGTTGCGCGCGGCATTGCCGGTCATGTGGCGGCCTTCCCGGGCCGGGGTTCAAAAAGACTCTGCAATGTCGTTGTCGCTACTGCTTGTTGTTGACGATATACCCCGCAAAACGCGCAATCCGCTTGTCGAAGACGACCGACGCAAACGCCGGGTTCTTCTGTCGCACGAAGCTCAGATCGCGATCTTCCTGATCCCTGAAGCCGCCAAGCGTATTGGCCCGGCATGCCACCGGCAAATAAAATTCGCCGACATAGACGGCCTTCCCCGCTTCGACCGTGAACTTGGCATAGGGGATTCGGATCGGAACGAAATTTCCGGCCAGCCATGTGTAAACTTCATAGTCCCCGGCCGGCAGATTCAACACGCTGATATTACCCTGGTGATCAGTGAAATCGCTTTTCGACGACCAAGCGTCCACCGTGATGGTATTCACCCCGTTGAACGGCAGTTTATTTTCGATGTAGGTTTGACCGAGTGGTGCGATGATAAGAAAAGTGGAAGCCATAACGCACGGCGCCGCGGCACCCGTCGAAATGACGACCGTGCCTTCCGATGGCGGAGGCGACGCGCTGGCATTTTCGGGCCCTTCCCTGTTCCCGATCGCTCCGCAACCGCCGATCAGCAATACCGCCGCAAGTGCCGCCGATATAAAGCGCATCTCCGCCCCCACATCCTTCGCCCGTCACGACTATGCCACTCCTCCAAGTCCGCGCCAATTTGGCAACCGATGCGAAAACGCATCGGCTTCCTGCGTGGGCTGGATGCGGTTCGACGCGCCAATGGCGAAGGTGACGTTCTTCGTTCGGAAGTGAGATGGCGACGGATCTGCTTCGCGAGGTAGGCCGGCCGGTATTGAGGCGCAGAGAGTGGGTGCGCTTCGATGAGCGTTTGGACCGCAGACAGGACACGCAGGAGGTGGGCATAAATGAGGACCGACAATGCTTCCGAGCGAACGCTATTGTATTCATACGTGCAGAATTCAGACTTTGTGCTATGATTTAAGAAGGGCCGGTCAATATAGCGCCAACTGCCACGCGCAAGAGTGCTGCGAGCAACTTCGAAACAGGCCGGACCAATAGAATAATGGGGACTTCCATTGCTCGATCAGATGTTCACGGCTGACAACTTCCGGCGTATTTTCGACTCCGAAAACCGTAAAGGATTCGACTTAGCCAGCCGATTTTTTCCCACGCTCGAACCTCTTACTTCGGCGGTGAAGGACAAGGTCAAGGAGCTGAGGCAGCTTCGCGCGCAACAAGCGGCGCTATCACCTGATCAATTTTCTCAGCAGGCTGCCGCCTTAAAGAAGGAACTTGCCGACCTCAAAGCGCACAAGTCTTCCTCCATAGACGACGAATTGGAAGCGGTAAGTCTAAAAGTCCTTCTCGACACGATTTTAAAACGCCGCATCAACAAACTGAATGTAGGACGGCTAAAGAAACGGCTTAAGCCATACAAATTTGAGACAGGCTTTGAAGAACGACGCTTCCATAACTTTAGCGCGCGAGAGCTTCAAACCATTGTAGAGGCGTGGAAACATGTCTAAGCGACGAGTCTCATTAACACACCGCCAGCAGCGTCCCGTGTTAACTGACATGCTTCCGTTCGAGGTTCCTCCGACATTTTCGAACCGAGGCTTTTATCGCTTTCTTCGCAAACATGGCGTCGAGATTACTGGACCGAGCGTGCGCTGGATGTCAGATACTGATGCGCTCGACGTAACGATGCGTCTCCTATTCCTGAACCAGAATCGTATCGCGTACGACCTAAAGCATCTCCTATTTAAATACCTTCATGATAATATTATACAGCAAATAGAAAAGAACGTGATGACCCGCTACCGCGAGGTAGAGAATCTCTATCTTCTCGTCTCACTGTCTCAGATCGGCAAGGAGTATTGGCTTCCGGAGGCGGCACTCGTGAAGCATTTCGCCATCGATATGAACAAGAATGGTGGCTACTTCCGAACAGAATTTTTGAATCACTTTTCAATCACGGTGTTGCTCTCATACATCAAAAGCAAAGTGCGCTACAAAAAATTGCGCGCTTTCCTAGAAGACCACATCATCGCCAAGTTCATCTACATGAAAGCGCATTGCCCCCATGACGCTGAAGGCCTGATACTATTGTTTGACCTAGTGGTTTGTCCGTACGTTAGCGATCAAAAAAAGGCAGAAGTTGGAAATATCTTCGGACTCGATGCTGCGGCGCTAACTCTCCTGCAGGCCTCGAATGATCAGTGGTTTACCACCTGGGGCGATAAGTTCGACATTGGCAAAGAACTGGACGCCAAGCGGAGTCGCGAGGTATATTGAGCGTGGCGCTCCGCTCTACCCAGAATGGCTGTTGGCAGCCCACACACAAGCGCCGTCTTCGCCCCTATATCCATTGGGGGTTGAGTAACCGGGCGGCAGGAGCGGGCCGTCCAATATCTCAGGGATAGAGACGAAGCTAAGCGCGCAGAGAAAGACCGTTGTCCACCCCGTCTATCCTACAAAACCCTGCCTTTCTCCGCCTTTTCCCTATGCCCGCGAAACCGCCCCTGATATACTCTTTTGCTTGAGTCGATGCCCTCGAAAAAGCTCAAGTGAATCAATAGGTTAACGGCCGCGCCGCAGGGGCGATTTGGGGTGGTCCGTTTGAGCCCAAGAAGCATCAGCAACCCGGCACGAGACCCATGAAGATCACAGTCGAACGCGGCGCCTTTTTGAAGGCGCTCAGCCACGTCCAGAGCGTCGTCGAACGCCGCAACACCATCCCCATTCTGTCGAACGTGATGATCGACGCGGGCAAGGGCCGGCTGAAGCTGACCGCGACCGATCTCGACATCGAAATCGTGGAATCGCTGCCGGCCGATGTGCTGCGCAACGGCGCGGCCACCGCGCCGGCCCACATGCTCTACGACATCGTGCGCAAGCTGCCGGAAGGCGCGCAGGTGCAGGTGGAGTTGCTGGCTTCCGAAGGCGGCCGGCTCGCGGTTTCCGCCGGCGCGGTGCGCTTCGAGCTCGCATGCCTGCCCAAGGAAGATTTCCCGCAGATGGCGGCCGGCGCGCTGCCGCATCGCTTCCGCATGCAGGTCGACGACCTCAAGCAGCTGATCGACCGCACGCGCTTTGCGATCTCCACCGAAGAGACGCGGTTCTATCTGAACGGCATCTATCTGCATGCCGTGAAAGAGGGAAAGACCAAGGCGTTGCGCGCGGTGGCGACGGACGGCCACAGGCTCGCGCGGTTCGAGCTCGACCTGCCGGATGGCGCCGCCGAGATTCCCGGCGTGATCGTGCCGCGCAAGACGGTGACGGAACTGCGCCGCCTGCTCGACGATGCGGAAGGCGCCATCGACGTGTCCTTGTCCGACACCAAGATCCAGTTCGTCACCGACGGCGTGGAGCTCACTTCCAAGCTGATCGACGGCACCTTCCCCGATTACCAGCGCGTGATCCCCTCGGCCAACGACAAGGCGCTGTCGCTCGATGCGAAGGAATTCGCCCAGGCCGTGGACCGCGTGTCGACCATTTCGGCCGACAAGACCCGCGCGGTGAAGCTCAACATCGCCAAGGACAAGCTGACCTTGACGGTCGTCAATCCGGATTCCGGCACGGCGACGGAAGAGCTGGGCGCGACCTACAGCGCCGGCGCCATCGAAATCGGCTTCAATGCCCGCTACCTGCTCGACATCACCAGCCAGATCGAAGGCAAGGAAGTCCGTTTCCTGCTGTCGGATGCGGGCTCGCCCACGATCATCGAAGACACCGAGGACCCACGCACGCTCTATGTCCTCATGCCCATGCGGGTGTGAGTTTTGGCGAGCGCTTCCGATCCGCGCCGCCAGGGCGCAGCCGATTCTTTCGTATTGGCGCACCCGCGCCTTGCCGTGACGCGCCTGCTGCTGGCGAATTTCCGCTCCTATGCCCAAGGCGAATTGCTGACCGGCGGACGGCCCGTGGTGCTGGCGGGGCCGAACGGCGCGGGCAAAACCAATGTGCTCGATGCGATCTCGCTGTTGTCGCCCGGTCGGGGCTTGCGCGGCGCGAAGCTGGGCGACCATATCCGCAAAGGTCCGCAAGCCTCAGATGGCGCGCTGTGGACCGTGGCCGCGACCGTCGCGCGCGGGCCCGAGAGCTATGAGATCGGAACGGGCTTGGCCACAGGCTCCGATGGCAGCGAGCGCAGGCTGGTGCATCTGAATGGCGCGGCCGCGCAAAGCTCCGCCGATCTGGGCGAAATCGTGCAGATGCTGTGGCTCACGCCGGCGATGGATCGGCTGTTCATCGAAAGCGCGTCGGGCCGCAGGCGGTTTCTGGATCGGCTGGTGCTGGGCTTCGATGCAGCCCATGCGCGGCGCACCTTGCGTTACGAACATGCGATGCGCGAACGCGCGCGGCTGCTCAAATTCGGTCCGCGCGATCCGGCGTGGCTCGACGGGCTCGAAGCGGAAATGGCCGAGACGGGCATCGACATGACCGCGGCCCGCATTGAGACCATCGCGCGGCTCAATGCGGCGCTCGCCGCGCGCGGAGCGGCGGGAGTTTTCCCGTGCGCGCAATTGTCGTTGGCGGGCGAGATGGCGCCGCTGGTGGAACGCGAGCGCGATGGCGCCATCGCGGCGCTCAAGGCGATGCTGGCCGGCGCGCGCATCGCCGACGCGCAAATCCGGCGCACCACCATCGGGCCGCATCTGTGCGACCTGGCCGTGCGCCACACAGAGAAGCGCATGGACGCGCGCGATTGCTCAACGGGGGAGCAGAAGGCGCTCCTGATCTCCATCGTGCTGGCCGATGCATGGGAGCTGACGCAGGCGCGCGACGGTTTCGCGCCGCTGCTGCTGCTGGACGAGGTCGCCGCCCATCTCGATGCGCGGCGGCGCGAGGCGTTGTTCGAGGAAATTCTCGCTTTGCGCGCGCAGGCCTGGATGACCGGCACAGATCTGTCGCTGTTCGAATCCTTGGCCGCGCGCGCCGATATCTTCTCCGTCAATGCGGGCGTGTTCGCCCGCCAGGAATAAAAAATGGCTTCCGATTCAGGTCCTCCCGATCCGCCCGACGACAATTCCTACGACGCCGATTCCATCAAGGTGTTGAAGGGGCTCGATGCCGTGCGCAAACGGCCGGGCATGTATATCGGCGACACCGACGACGGCTCGGGCCTGCATCATATGGTCTACGAAGTCGTGGACAATGCGATCGACGAGGCTCTCGGCGGCTATGCCGATCGCGTAGATGTGACGCTCAATCCCGACGGCTCCTGCACCGTGCGCGACAACGGCCGCGGCATTCCCACCGACATGCATTCCGAAGGCGTCTCGGCGGCGGAAGTGATCATGACCCAGCTGCATGCCGGGGGAAAATTCGAGCAGAACGCCTACAAGGTTTCCGGCGGTCTGCACGGCGTGGGTGTGTCCGTCGTCAATGCGCTGTCCGAACGGCTGGACTTACGCGTGTGGCGAAACGGCAAAGAGCATTACATGCGCTTCCAGGACGGCAATGCGGTGTCGCCGCTCACCGTCGTGGCCGAAGGCGTCGACAAGCGCGGCACGGAAGTGACGTTCCTGCCCAGCACCAAGACCTTCACCAAGACCGAATTCGATTTCGCGACCCTGGAGCATCGCCTGCGCGAGCTCGCCTTCCTAAATTCCGGCGTGACCATCGTGTTCGCCGATCTGCGCGGCGTGGAGAAGAAGGAGATCACGCTCCATTACGAAGGCGGGCTGGTCGAGTTCGTGAAATATCTCGATCGCGCCAAGACGGGACTGATCGCCTCGCCGATTCTGATCGGGGCCGCGCGCGAAGGCACGACGGTGGAGGCAGCCCTCACCTGGAACGATTCCTACCACGAGAGCATGCTGTGCTTCACCAACAACATCCCGCAGCGCGACGGCGGCACGCATCTGGCGGGCTTCCGCGCGGCGCTCACCCGCGTGGTGACGAAATACGCCGATGACTCTCCGCTGGGCAAAAAGGAAAAAGTCGCGCTGACGGGAGACGATTGCCGCGAAGGCCTCACCTGCGTGCTGTCGATCAAGGTGCCGGATCCGAAATTCAGCTCGCAGACGAAAGACAAGCTCGTCTCCTCCGAAGTTCGCCCCGTGGTGGAAGGCGTGGTGCTGGAGCAGCTGGGCCGCTGGTTCGAGGAGCATCCCGCGGACGCCAAGCAGATCGTCGGCAAGGTGATCGAGGCGGCGGCTGCCCGCGAAGCCGCACGCAAGGCGCGCGAGCTCACGCGGCGCAAAGGCGCGCTCGACGGCATGTCGCTTCCCGGCAAGCTCGCGGATTGCCAGGAGCGCGATCCCACCAAATGCGAGATCTTCATCGTCGAAGGCAATTCGGCAGGCGGCAGCGCCAAGCAGGGCCGCAATCGCGAGAACCAGGCCGTGCTGCCGTTGCGCGGCAAGGTGCTCAATGTGGAGCGCGCGCGCTTCGACAAGATGCTGACCAATGCCGAGATCGCGACATTGATCACCGCGCTCGGCACGGGCATCGGCCGCGAAGAATTCAACGCCGACAAATTGCGCTATCACAAGGTCATCATCATGACCGACGCCGACGTGGACGGCGCGCATATCCGCACGCTTCTGCTTACGTTCTTCTATCGCCAGATGCCGGAACTGATTGAACGCGGGCACATTTATATCGCGCAACCGCCTCTCTATAAGGCCACGCGCGGCAAGTCCGAGCGCTATCTGAAGGACGAGCGCGAACTGACCGACTATCTCGTGAGCGAAGGCTCGGCAGGCGCGACGCTCACCTTGCACAGCGGCGAAACATTGGCCGGCGCGGATTTCGACGCCGTGATCGAGAAGGCGCGCGCGGCCGTGGCGGCTCTCGACGGTTTCCCGCGCCATTATCCCCGCTTTATGCTGGAGCAGGCGGCCATCGCCGGCGCGCTCAATCCCGACATCCTGACGGACAAGGAGAAGGGGGGAGTGGCGGCGGAATATATCGCGCGGCGGCTCGATCTGTTGTCCGACGAAACCGAACGCGGCTGGCATGGCGAGCCCACGGCGGACGGCGGGCTCAAATTCTGGCGCGAGGTACGCGGCGTGCGCGAGGCAGTCGCCATCGACGGCGCACTGCTTTCCAGCGCCGACGCGCGCAAACTCGACAAGCTGGCGGCCGAATTGCAGGCGACGTATCTGAAGTTCGGCACGCTGCGGCGCAAGGACGAGGAGGCCGAAGTGCGCTCGCCCACGCAATTGCTCGACCTGATCTTCGAATGGGGCCGCAAGGGCCTGGCGTTGCAACGCTACAAAGGCCTCGGCGAAATGAACGCGCAGCAGCTTTGGGAAACGACCCTCGACGACAATGCGCGCACGCTTCTCCAGGTGAAAGTGCAACATGCCGACGCGGCCGACGATTTGTTCGCCAAGCTGATGGGCGAAGTCGTCGAACCCCGCCGCGAATTCATCCAGGACAACGCGCTCTACGCGGCGCTGGATGTGTGAGATACGGCCGGGCCTTTGAAAATTGTGCTGCACCAAGGAAAGGTTGATGGAATTGGCGTCGGACGCTTTGATTCCCGGCTTGTACGTGGATTTCAATGAATTGTTGGAATCCGATCTCGTGCTTCTGTCACAACACGACACGAGGCAGGACGCAAAGGGCAATACTGTTCACCTATATGAAGGCCTGATCATTTCCATCTTTTCAGACGATGTTGATGGCAACGGAAATCCCGACAATCTTGTTGCTGAAGGAGTTGTTGAGCGTAATCGCAATGATGGTTGGGCGAAACACGTAAAATGGTGCCGTCGCATCGGCTCTCAAGGCATCCGGCATCAATCGGACCTTATCCCCTAGCGATCGCGTTTGCTGACGAGCGCCGCGTTCGCTTGCCGTTGCCCGCACCGACCTTCTTAGGAAAGCACGCCAGCGCCACGGATGCATTCGCCATCGTTTCGCGCTATTATCCGTCGGGAAGACTGCCGCCGAAAACCCAGTTCGGCATTGAAGAGATATTCGGCGGCGCTTCGAAAACGTAGAGACGCGCATCCCGATGGCCCGGCCGCAAACTATTGCTGAAGTCGCACGCCGCACGCTAACGCGGGCGCAGGGCTTCGACGCGGCATGCCGCGAACTGCTCGATGAATGGCAAAGCATGGACCCAGGCAAAAGGCTTGCCGCGCTGGCCGAAGAACCGGCTGCGGTCGGCCGTGTGGAAGACGCCTATCTCGCCGCCCTTGCCGAACATCTCGCTCTTTCCGCGCGCCTTGCAACTCCTGCATGGGTCGAAGCGCCGCAACGCTTTCTGATCGAACCGTTCTTCTCGGGCGGATTGGAGTCGCTTAAGGCAATTCTGCTGGCGGAAAGCCCTCTCGCCTTTCGCCGCCGCCTGATCTTCATCAGCGCGGACGGCCTCTCGCGTCCGCGTCGGCAATTCGTGGACGACCACAGTCCAGGTAGCTAACGGTCCCGGATGATGGACGATCAATAAACTCTCACCCCTTTGCACTGACCAGCCAGCAGGCGGCCGGCGGCGCGACGCCGCGGGGTCCCGCGAATTTCTGCATCGCGGTCGTGACGACACCCAGAATCTTCGCGCGCGTCGCCTCGTCGAGTTCGGCCGCGGCGCGCGCCAACGGACCGATATTGAGCGCTTCGTTCGCTGCTTCCGCCGCCGTGTCGCCCATGTTCATGGCGCCGTCGAACTTTTCGAGCTTGATGTCGCGAAAGCCTGCGCGCGCGAGAATATCCGTCAGCCGCACGCCATCCGCGAACGCGAACGGACCCGGCGCATGCGGATCCGGCGCTTCCTGCGGCGGCAACAGATGCTTCGCCGCCGCAAACGGCGCGAACGCCCAAGCGTTTTCCGGCATCGACCGCCAGCACACGAAAGCGAGCCGCCCGTTCGGCGCCACCGCTTTATGGATGTTCGCGAATGCGGCCGCGGGGTCGGCAAAGAACATCACGCCGAAACGCGAGAACACCAGATCGAAAGTGGGTTGGAAATCGTGCAGCGACGCGTCCGCCTCGATGAAAGGAATGTCGGCCTGTGCCGCATGAGCGCGGGCCCGCGCGACGGCCAACATCGGCGCGGAGATGTCGACCCCCGCGATCGATCCCTTCGGCCCCACCGCTCGCGCCAGCAGCAATGTCGCGGTGCCGCAGCCGCAGCCGATATCGATAACGTGCTCGCCCGGTTTGGCGGCGGCGAACGGAATGACGGCCTCGGTGATTTCCGCGAGGTTCCAGTCGATGCGTTCCTGCTGCTCCGCCCAGTGCAGGCCCGCGCGGCCGTTCCAGTATTCGATCTGCTGCTCGTTCGATGCTTCAGCCATGCTTGTTATTTCCCCGTCTTGCGGCGGCGCATCGCGAGCGTGCGCAGCCGCAACGCATTGAGCTTGATGAAGCCGGCCGCATCCTTCTGGTCGTAGGCGCCTTGATCGTCCTCGAAGGTGACGAGGTCCTTCGAATAAAGCGACTGTTCGGACGAGCGGCCGCAGACGATCGCATTGCCCTTGTAGAGCTTGAGCCGGACCGTGCCGCTCACGAATTCCTGGCTCTTGTCGATGGCCGCCTGCAGCATCTCGCGCTCGGGCGAGAACCAGAAGCCGTTATAGATCAGCTCCGCATAGTGCGGCATCAGCTCGTCTTTCAGGTGCCCCGCGCCGCGGTCGAGCGTAATGGACTCGATTCCGCGATGGGCTTGCAGCAGGATCGTGCCGCCCGGCGTCTCGTAGACGCCGCGCGATTTCATGCCGACGAAACGATTCTCGACAAGATCGATGCGGCCGATGCCGTTGGCGCGGCCGAGATCGTTGAGCTTCGCGAGCAGCGAGGCGGGTGACAGCTTCGCGCCGTCGATCGACACCGCGTCGCCCCTTTCGAACCCCATTTCTATGTAGGTCGCTTTGTCCGGCGCGTCCTCGGGGCTCAAGGTGCGCTGATAGACGATGCTATCGGCCTCGGTCGCCGGGTCCTCCAGCACTTTGCCCTCGGAGGACGAGTGCAGCAAATTCGCGTCAACCGAGAACGGCGCTTCGCCGCGCTTGTCCTTTGCAATCGGGATCTGGTGTTTCTCGGCAAATTCGATCAGCTTCGTACGGCTCGCGAGGTTCCATTCGCGCCACGGCGCGATCACCTTGATGTCCGGCTTCAGCGCATAATAGGCGAGCTCGAAGCGCACCTGGTCGTTGCCCTTGCCGGTGGCGCCATGGGAGACGGCGTCGGCGCCCATTTTGTCGGCGATCTCGATCTGCTTCTTGGCGATCAGCGGTCGCGCGATGGAGGTGCCGAGCAGATAGACGCCTTCATAGACCGCATTGGCGCGGAACATGGGAAACACGTAATCGCGGACGAATTCCTCGCGCACATCCTCGATGAAAATGTTTTCCGGCTTGATGCCCAGCAACTCGGCCTTCTTGCGAGCGGGCTCGATCTCGGCGCCTTGCCCCAGATCGGCCGTGAAGGTCACGACCTCCGCGCCATATTCCGTCTGCAGCCATTTGAGGATGACCGAAGTGTCCAGCCCCCCCGAATAGGCCAGCACCACCTTCTTCACACCGCTCTTCGCCACGAGGCTCTCCCGCAATTTCGCGCGGGACTATAGGATAAGGAACGATACGGGCAAACGCGGGCGGATCATGGCAGGCAGGCGAGAACTGGAATTCTGGTATGAATTCGCCAGTACCTATTCCTACCCTGCGGCAATGCGGATCGCGGCCCTTGCGACCCGCGCGGGCGTCGCCGTGCGCTGGCGGCCGTTCCTGCTGGGGCCCATTTTCGGATCGCAAGGATGGACCGACTCGCCGTTCAACATCTATCCCGTCAAGGGCCGCTACATGTGGCGCGATCTGGAGAGGATTTGCGAGGCGGAGGGGCTGCCGTTCAACTTGCCGCCCTTGCGCTTTCCGCAAAACGGGCTGAAGGCCGCGCGGCTCGCGCTGGCGGGCGAAGCAGCCGGATGGACGGCGGATTTCACCTGCGCCGTCTACACGGCAAATTTCGGCGAACAGAAAGACATCTCGGACGATGCGGTGCTGGGCGCGATCCTCGAGAAACTGGGCGTCGATGCGTCGGCGGCTTTTGCCGCGGCGAACACGCCGGAGAACAAGGAGATGCTTAAGAACCAAACCGGCGAAGCGATGGCGCGCGGGTTGTTCGGCGTGCCGTCCTTCACCGTCGGCGAGGAATTGTTCTGGGGCAATGACCGGCTGGAACAGGCGATTGCGTGGGCCGCTACCACGTCCCGCCATCGACCCGGATGATCGCGCCGGTCGTGTAGCTCGACGCGTCACTTGCAAGATAAAGCGCGGTGCCGACGATCTCGTCCGGTTCGCCGAAGCGCTGCAGGCCCAAAGACTTGCGGTAGGTCTCGTTGTCGCGCCACGCACCCGACACGTCTGTGAGGAACGGTCCCGGCGCGATGCAGTTGACGCGCACTTTCGGTGCGAACGCCTTCGCGAGCGCGACCGTCATCGCATTGACCGCGGCCTTCGCTCCGCCATAGGGAACCGTGTTGGGCTCGGGCTTGAACGCGGCCGTGCTGGAAAGATTGATGATCGCTCCGCCCCCGCCCGCCATCATGCGGCTGCCCACCAGCACCGACAGCCGGAACGGCCCCTTGAAATTGATGTCGATCACCTTGTCGAACAGCGCTTCCGTCGTCTCGACCAACGACGGCGCGAGCGGCGACATGCCCGCATTGTTGACGAGAATGTCCACGTGGCCGAAATGCTCATAAGCGCGGGCCGCCAGCATATCGTTATCGTCCCATTTGCCGACGTGGGCCGCGACCGGCAATGCGCGTCGGCCAAGCGCTTCCACTTCCCGCGCAATCGCTTCGCAGGCTTCCAGCTTGCGGCTGGCAATGACGACATCCGCACCCGCTCGCGCAAACGCCAGCACCATCGCGCGGCCCAGCCCGCGGCTGCCGCCGGTGACGAGCGCGATTTTGCCGGTGAGGTCGAATGGTGAGGATTTCATGTTTTTTCTTCTTTCCACCACGCCATTTTAATCAAATTTGTCATGGCCCGCGACAGCGGGCCACCCAGGTGACACAACTCAAGCGTTCAAGATTTCGTAAAGATCGCGCCATTCGGGATTACGCGATTGAATCAAATCGATCTTCCACTGGCGCTTCCACTTTTTGAGACGCGTCTCCCGGTGTATCGCGAAGCCGACGTCTGAAAACTCTTCGTAGTGAACGAGCATCTTGACGCCGTACTTCTTCGTGAACCCCGGAAACAAACCCTCCCGATGTTCCCATGCGCGACGACAGATATCGTTCGTCATGCCGACGTAAAGCGTTCCGTTGCGGCGACTGGCACAAATGTAGACGTGACAGCTTTTCGACATTTGCAGGCGTCACCTGGGTGGCCCGCTGTGGCGGGCCATGACAAGAGAAGAGAAGATTATCGCTAATGCGAAACGAATATACAATATGAGAGTCTGTAAGAATTATCGCTCGGTATTCTACGTCTTCACTTCTTCTCCCCGACATGTTGCGCGATCCAGTCCAGCAGCCAATCTGCCACCTGCAAATTGTTCTTGTCCTGCATCATCAGGTGCGAATTGCCGTGGATTCCGACTTCGGGAAGCACGATCAGTTCGGCGTTGACGCCGGCGATGTTGGCCGCGTGCACGAAGGCGCGGCATTGCTTGAGGCGCGGCGCCCAGCGCGGCGAACCCTTGATGTTGTCGCCGAACAGCACAAGAACCGGAATTTTCGCGAAAGGCCGCATGTCGCTGCCGGTCGCCGGACATTCGCCCGGCTCAAGCGCAACGATGCCCGCGATTCCCAGCGTGCCGATGGCGGCGGCCTGAAACGGATAGATGCCCGATTGCGAATGGCCGATGAGGATCGTGCCGTTCAGCCGCGCGGCCAGCAGCGCCAGATCCGGAACCGTCGGATTGGGCGTCGCCAACGCGTCGCTCCAGTCGGGCACGATCTGCTTCCAGAATTCGCCCTGGGCTTCGAGCGGGAACTGCATGTTCGGAAAGACATCGGGATATTTGGGCCCAAAGCGGAACACACTCCAAGCCGCTTCATGTCCGGCGGAAAACACCAAAGGCAACTCGCCCGGTTTGAGCTTGCCGGCCTTCGCGGCATTGATGCTCGAGGGATCGAACGCCGAGCGGCCCCGCGCAGCCTGATCGATCACATAGACGGGATATCCCTTGCGGAGGAAATACTCGTCCCAACCCATGCGCCCGTCCGGCGTCGTTTCCCAGGTCTTGCCGGTGAGACAGCAGCCATGGATCAGGGTCAGCGGATAGCGATTGCCCGCATCCGCCGGCACTTCATAGTGCACATACATCTGATCGACGGTGATGGTTCCGGTGGGAACGTGTTGTTTGGGAACGCTGGAAAGAGTCGTGGACGAGACCTCGCGACCTCCGACAAAAAAACTGCCCTGGCTCGCGATGCTGAGCGGCGGGAGCGGCGCGTCATCCGCAGCGAGCGCAGTGCTGGCGAAAAACAACGCCGCAAGCATTGCCAAAGCGCAACGAAGGAATGGACGGTTCGATGCATTGCGACCATGGATGTCGCTTGGTCCGGCGCGCTCAGGAAATGAAACTTGCATGCTCATCGCCCATCGAGAGGAAATGTGAGCGGTAGCCTAGCCCTACCCCGGCATTCTTGCCAGTTCTTCCGAACGCATCTGCGCCAGGCGCGCGCTGGCGCGCTGCTTGACGCTTTCGCTCTTGAGCTGGCCGCAGGCGGCCATGATGTCCCGGCCGCGCGGAGTGCGCACGGGTGACGCGTAACCCGCCCGATTGACGATTTCGGCGAATTTCTCGATCTGCGACCAATCCGAGCATTCGTAAGGCGCATCGGGCCAGGGATTGAACGGGATCAGATTGATCTTGGCGGGGATGCCGCGGATGACGCGCACCAGTTCGCGCGCATCGGTAAGGCTGTCGTTCACGCCTTTGAGCATCACATATTCGAACGTGATGCGCCGGGCATTCGACACGCCGGGATAGTCGCGGCAGGCCTGCAGCAGTTCCGCCAGCGGATATTTCTTGTTGAGCGGGACAATTACGTCGCGCACTTCGTCGCGCGCGGCATGGAGCGAAATCGCCAGCGACGAGCCGATCTCCTCGCCTGCCCGCTTGATCATCGGTACCACGCCTGCCGTCGACAGGGTCACGCGGCGGCGCGACAGCGCGAGCCCGTCGCCGTCCGTCACGAGAGCGAGTGCTGCCTTCACATTCTCGAAATTGTAGAGCGGCTCGCCCATGCCCATCATCACCACGTTGGTGACGCGGCGGTTCTCACCCGTCGACGGCCAGTCGCCCAGCGCGTCGCGAGCCACCATCAGCTGGCCCACGATTTCGGCCGGCGTCAGATTGCGCACCAGCTTCTGCGTGCCGGTGTGACAGAAGCGGCAATTGAGCGTGCAGCCCACCTGGCTCGACACGCACAATGTTCCCCGTCCCGGCTCGGGAATGAACACGGTTTCGAATTCGATTCCCGGCCCGCCGCGCAACAGCCATTTGCGGGTGCCGTCATTCGATATCTGCTCGGTCACGATCTCTGGCCGCGCGAGCGTGAAGCGCTCGGCCATGGACTTGCGAAAATCCTTCGCAAGATTGGTCATCGCCGCAAATTCGCGCGCGCCGTGGACATAAATCCAGTTCGAGAGTTGGCGCACGCGCATGGCAATCGCCTTGGGCTCGACGCCGGCTTCGGTCAGCACGGCAGCGAGACCTTCGGAATCGAGCCCAATCAGGGAGGCGCTCACACCGTCACATGCTGCAGGAGGTATGGATCTTCTCGAGCGCTTCCGAGAGGCCCGCCAGAGAATAGGTGTCGTGCGTCATCGTTCCGCGCTTGGAAACGCCGGTGACGATGATCTGCTGGCCGCTCTGCATCGCGTCGAGCAGGCGGACTTCATCCGGCTGCTGCTCGACCCAGGCCCCGCCCGCGCCGTCTTCGTTCTTGGTGAAGAAGGAGAACTTGTCCGAGCCGACCTGCACGGTGACCTTGCTGTTGTCCTTGTACTGGTAGCCCGGCACGATCTCCGGCTCGCCCTTGGCGCCGCGCTTGGGCCAGTCGTTGATCAGGAAAAAGACCGGATCCCGCTTGGTCTTGGCCGGCAACGTCGAAGTCGGCTTGGACAGCGCATAGCAGACCTTGCCCTCGTCGGTTCCGTTTGCATAGGCAGCCCAGGCTTTGAATTCACCCAGCAGGGTCGGATCGTCGGCCTGGGCAGAGGCCAACGGCACCAGGGCAGCGCCGCCCGCGATCAGGGCGGCAATCGTCAGGCGTCGGGACAAAGCGAGCATAGAGACCTCAACGGCAGGGTTGTGACGGCCGGGATTCTGCAAGCGGATTCCGGCGTTTATATGGTCGCGAGCGGCCGGAGAATAGTGGCCCACGCGGGTCTCGTCCATGGCGGAGAAGTTAATATGGGATAGAGGTTAAGCGGCAGTCCGCACGATCTCTTCCTCCACGTCCCGCAAGCGATCCTTGCCGAAGAAGATTTCGTTGCCCACGAAGAACGACGGGATGCCGAACACGCCGCGGTCGACGGCCTCGGAGGTGTTGCGCATCAACTGGTCCTTCACCTCCGGTGTCTGCGCGGCCGCGATGAGGCGATCGGCGTCGAGGCCCGCCTCCGCGAGCGAGGCGCGGATCGTTTCGGGGTCGTCCATCTTGCGACCGGTTTCCCACATGAAGCCGAACACGGCATCCACATAGCGCGGCAGCTCGCCCGCCAGTTGCGCGGCGGTCGCGGCGCGCATGATCGCGAGCGTGTTCACCGGGAAATTCGGATTGAACTGGAATTTGGAAAGCTTGTGGCGTGCGATGAAGCGGCGCATTTCGAGTTGCTCGTATTCCATCTTGTTCTTGATGCCGCCGAACGCGATCATCGGCGGCTTGTTGTTGGTAAGTTTGAACACGCCGCCCAGGAGCACCGGCACATATTCGAATGTCGCGCCGGTACGCGCCTCGATGTCCGGGATCACCTTGTGGGACATATAGGCATTTGGGCTACCGAAATCGAACAGGAATTGGAGGCGTGTCATCACCAGGTCTCCCGATAGGGCCGCAGATCGAGTTCGAAGGTCCAGCCGTCGCGCGTCTGCCTGTGCAGATTCCAATAGGCGTTGGCGACCGATTCCGGATCCATCAACTGATCGGGCTCGAGCTTTGCCAGCGCTTCTTCGCCGCCGCGGGCCTTGATGCGATCACGCACGAAGGCGGTGTCGACACCCGCATCGATGATCAGATGCGCGACATGGATGTTCTTGGGGCCGAGCTCGCGCGCCATGCTTTGCGCCACCGCGCGCAGGCCGAATTTGGCGCTGGCGAATGCCGCGTAGCCGATGCCGCCGCGCAGGCTGGCCGTCGCACCCGTGAACAGGATCGTGCCCTTGCCGTGCGGCAGCATCAGCCGCGCCGCCTCGCGACCTGCGAGAAATCCGCCATAGCACGCCATCTCCCACACCTTGCGGAACACGCGCTCGGTGGTTTCGAGAATCGGAAAGTTCACATTGGCGCCGGGGTTGAACACGCACACTTCCAGCGGCGCCATGTCGTCGGCCGCTTTAAGAAATTGCGTGACATCTTCTTCCTTGCGGGCATCGAGCGCGCGGGCGACGCAGCGTCCGCCTTCCGCTTCGATCGCCTGCGCGAGCGGCACCAATTTCTCCGCGGTGCGGCGCCCCGCGAACACGATGTAGCCTTCGCGCGCGAACTTCTTCGCGATCGCCGAGCCGATGAAATCGCCCGCGCCGATGATCGCCGCTGTGGCATTGCGCTGCTGCATGACAACCCTTCCCAATCTCTTTCAGTGTCATGGCCCGCAATCCTCCTACGCTGCTTCGCAGCTTCGGAGGACTTGCACTAAAACCCTCCGAAGCCTTGGCGAAGGAGGGCAGCGGGCCACCCAGGTGACGCGACTCAGGCGTTCAAAGTTTCATAGAGATCGCGCCATTCGACATTGTGCGACTGAATGAGGTTGATCTTCCATTCCCGCAGCGTTCCGTTGCGAGCGCTGGCACAGATGTAGACGTAATAGATCTTCGACATTTGCAGGCGTCACCTGGGTGGCCCGCATTCGCGGGCCATGACACACTTATTTGAGGGATTGAGAGTAGCAGGTTGATGCGTAGTTGCAACGTATAAGCGCCTATTCCCGCAACCCATACCCGATCGAGAACAGCCGCCAGACGGTGACGGCCATCACAACTGCAAGCGCCACCGTGACGCCCACGCCAAACCATTGGTTCGCCTCGTTGAAGCCGATCATCGCATAGCGCAATCCGTTGATGAAATAGAAGAACGGATTGACATATGCCATCCAGTGCATCCAGCCGGGCAGCATGTTCACCGTGTTGAACACGCCGCCGATGAAGGAGAGCGGCGTGATGAAAAACACGTTGAGAATGGTGAGCTGCTCGAAATTGTTGGCCCACAACCCGATGATGATCCCCAGCAATCCGAAGACGACCGAAACGGAAATCACCCAATAGAGGAACTCCCAGATGCTCTGGATCGAGGTGACGCCGAACAAAGACGCGATGATCAGGATGCCGATGGCGGTGATGACGGATCGCGCGATCACCACCGACAGCACGCCCGCGATCATCTCGGCATAGGACAAGGGCGAGACCAGCGATTCCTCCACATAGCGCAGGAACCGCGAGAAATAGATCTGCGACGAGGATTGCAGGAACGACGCATTGACGATGTTCATCATCAGGATGCCGGGCAGCACGAATTCGAGATAGCGGTGCCCGCCGATATGGGCGATGCGGCCGCCCACGACGAAGCCGAAGATGAAGATGAACAGCAGCGCCGAAATCCAGGGTGCGATGAACGCCTGGACGGGCACGCGCATCAGGCGCGACCATTCGCGGCGCACGATCGTCCACAGTCCGACCCAGTTGACGAGAGGACCCACCTCATTCACGGCGCTGCCTTCGCTCATGTGCCCTCTTCGCTCATGTGACGGGCGCCTCGGCGTGATCGGGCTCGGCGCCGGTGGCGCGCAGATAGGCCGCCTCGATCCCGCCCGGCTCGTCGGTGAATTCCTTCTTCGGGCCATGTTTCACGATCTTGCCCTCATAGATGATGGCGATGGTCTGGCACAATCGCTCGATCTCCTCGAGATAATGGGAGGTGAGGAAGATCGTCTTGCCCTCCTTGTTCAGTTCCTGGAGATAACGCCACAGATCGCGGCGCAGCTCGACGTCCACACCGGCCGTGGGTTCGTCGAGTATCAGAAGTTGGGGATCGTGCACGAGCGAGCGCGCGAGGATCACGCGGCGCTTGAGACCGCCTGAAAGATCGCGGAACTGCTTCTTGGCGTGCGCCTCGAGATCGAATTTCTCGATCAGCATGTTCACGCGCACGCGCCGCTCCGGCGCCTTCATGCCGAAATAGCCGCCCATCCAGTCGATGATGTCGTAGACTTTCGCGAACGTGTCGACATTGAATTCCTGCGGCGACATGCCGATCAGCCTTCGCGCATCGCGATAGCGCTTCACGGCATCGACGCCGAAAATCTCGATCGTGCCGGAGGTCGGCGTCGCAATGCCAGTGATGCAATGGATCGTCGTCGATTTGCCCGCGCCGTTGGGGCCCAGGAATCCGAAGAAGTCTCCGGGAGCCACCTCCAGCGACAAATCGTCGACCGCGAGCGTGCCGCGGCGATAGAGCTTGGTCAGATGGGATATCTTTAAGGCGGAAGTCATTTCAACTCATCTTGGAGTGCGCGCACTATACAGACCGGGCCGGATTGCGAAAGGATTCTGCTATTTCTTGCGTGTCCGCACCTTCGGCGCGCCCCAGCTGTGCGGCGGCGGAACTTCGCCGCCTCCGGGCCGGATCGGCCGCGCCGGGTAACCCCCCAGGCTTATGAGCCTGTCATACATGACGATGGCGCCCGCCATGCCCACATTGATCGAGAATTTGGTGGGGATTTTCACCACGAATTCGCAACGGGCGAGCGTGGCCTCCGACAGCGACATCCGCTCCGAGCCGAACACATAGGCCGCCCGCAACGGATGGCGAAAGCGCGGCAGGTCGACAGCGTCGTCCGCGATCTCCACCCCCACGATCCGGCAGCCCTGGGGCAGGCGGAAATCCGCCGCCGTGGCGAAATCGTAGATCGGCAGATGGCCCTCGGCGCTCGAAGTGTCCGATTGGGCGTCGGCCAGCCGCACCTTGCCGTCGATCGTGAAGAAGAAGCTTGCGCCGAAGGCATGGGAGATGCGCAAAAGATTGCCGAGGTTCATCGGCTTGGAAATCCCATCGACCCCGACTGCGAAATAGCCGCGCATGGCCCCTCTGCTTTGCGCTATGAGTGTGCGTCTTAGACCCCGGAGCCGTGCTTGGCCAACCCCGTTCTTGTCGAAATCACCCGCGGCGACCTCGTAGAGAGTGTCCATCGCGGCTCCATCGCCATTGCCGATGCGGACGGCGCGATCGCGTTTGCGCTGGGCGATGTCGACACGCCAGTCTACCCGCGCTCGTCATTGAAGCCGGTTCAGGCGCTGCCGCTCCTGGAATCCGGCGCGGCAGAAGCGTTCGGATTGAGCGACGAGGAAGTGGCGCTCGCCTGCGCCTCGCATTCGGGCGAACCCATGCATACGACGCGCGTGGCGGCGTGGCTCGAACGCATCGGCTGCACGGCGAACGACCTCGCCTGCGGCGCGCATTCGGTGCGCTACGAGCCGGTGTGGGAAGCGATGGTGAAGCGCGGCGAGGCGCCGACGCGCATTCACAACAATTGCTCGGGCAAGCATACGGGTTTCCTTACCGTCGCGCGGCACTGGGATGTCGCGACGGCGGGCTATGAGAAACACGATCATCCCGTGCAACGCGCGGTCGCGAAAGCGCTCGGCGAATTGTCCGGCATCGGCGGCGAGTTGCCCTGGGGTGTCGATGGCTGCGCGGCACCAAATTTTGCGCTGCCGCTTACGGGATTCGCGCGCGCACTGGCAAAGCTCGCCGCACCCGCCGCATTGCCCGCACCGCGCGCGTCTGCCGCGAAGCGGATCGTGCGCGCGATGACGGCGCATCCCGAACTCGTCTCGGGTACGGGACGCGCCTGCGCGATCCTGATGCGCGCAGCCAAAGGCCGCGTTGCCGTGAAAACGGGTGCGGAAGGATTCTTCGCCGCGATGATTCCGGAGCTCGGTTTCGGCATCGCGCTCAAGATCGACGACGGTGCGGGCCGCGCATCGGAAACGACCATGGCCGCGATCCTCGACAAATTTGGTCTGCTGGGCGACGACAAACCGGCGCACGACATGCTCCGCGCACCCGTCACCAACACGCGCAACACAATCGTCGGCGAACGCCGCCCTGCGGCTGCGCTTCGGAATTCGGTGTTTCCCTAAATGTTTCGCACGCGGAGCCGCGGAGAACGCGGAGAAGAAGCGAGGGCACCGATCACCGGCGGTGCGGACTTCTGAACTTTATTCGCGCGCGCACGCGCGCAATTCTTCCTCTCTGTCTCCTCCGCGCCCTTCGCGGCTCCGCGTGCCCTATTGCTTAGCAGCCTTGGCGGCGGCTGCCGCCTTGTCGGCGGCTTCCATCGCCTCCGTGTAGGGGACGACACTCGTGATCGGGCAGCGATCGGGAATGGCGATGTCGTGGGCCAGCACGTAATCGCCCATGCCCAGGCAACTGAGCTCGCCGCCGCCGACCGACTTGAAGCCGATGCGCTCCTTGAACGCGAGATTGTGGCAAAAGCCCATCAGCGTCATCTTGAATTTCTGATGCGTGTCGTCCTCGACGATCAACGTCTTGTCGTCGATCACCTTCCAGCTCCAGATGCGTGCAAGCTCCAGACACGCAGGCGCGGCCCGCGCCTGCGTGGAAATCATCGGTATCGCCGCCGCGAGCCCTAAGGCAGCCGACAAAAGAGCGGCCGGGAAATACATCCGCATCGTTCACGTCCCTCGAAGGGCCACGTTCGAACTATAACCGACTTGGCGCCCCGCGGGTTCACAGAAAATCGTGAGCCGCCCCGTGCCGCGCGGCTTGGCGCGGGCGGCCGGCCTCTCTAAGGTCCGCCCGATTGTCATCCTCGGGAGAACCCCATGAAAGCCGCCCTTTGCACCCATTACGGCCCGCCGGAAGAAATAGTCGTCCAGGATGTGCCGAGCCCAACGCCCCGCAAGGGGCAGGTCGTCGTCACCATAAAGGCCTGCGGCGTGAATTTCCCGGACGTGCTGATGATCCAGGACAAATATCAGTTCAAACCGGCCCTTCCCTTCTCGCCGGGCGGCGAGATCGCCGGCATCGTGAAGGAAGCGGGCGAAGGCGTGACCGCGTTCAAACCGGGAGACCGAGTGATCGTGTCGATCGGCTCCGGCGGTTTCGCGGAAGAGGCCGTAGCCGATGCGGCGCGCTGCGTGCCGATGCCGGCCAATCTCGATTTCGATGTCGCGTCGTCGTTCTTCGTCACCTACGGAACCTCCTATCACGCACTGAAGGACCGCGCGCATATCAAGCCGGGCGAGACTCTTGTGGTGTTGGGTGCGGCCGGCGGCGTGGGGCTTTCGGCCGTCGAACTGGGCCATGCGATGGGTGCACGCGTGATCGCGGCCGCTTCGAGCCAGGAGAAAGTCGATCTCGCGAAGAAGCACGGCGCCGATGACGGCTTCGTCTATCCGACCGGCGCGTTGTCGCGCGACCAGCAGAAGGCGCTTTCGGAAGACATCAAGCGCTTGACCGGCGGCAACGGCGCGGACGTGCTCTACGATCCCGTCGGCGGCGATTACGCCGAGCCGGCGTTGCGCGCGATGAACTGGCAGGGACGTTATCTCGTGATCGGATTCGCGGCCGGAGATATTCCCCGCGTGCCGCTCAACCTCACGCTGCTCAAGGGCTGCGATATCGTGGGCGTGTTCTGGGGCGCGTCGATGGCGCGGGACCCGAAGACAGGCCTCGCCAACCTCACCGAGATCACCAAATGGATCGCGGAAGGCAAGCTCAAGCCGTATGTCTCGGAGCGCATTCCGCTAGCGCGCGCCGGCGAAGCGATCCGCCTCCTGATGGACCGCAAAGCCCAGGGCAAGGTGGTCGTGGTGACGTGAGATTTTGCGCGCCGTGAGCCTCCCCACCCTAACCCTCCCCACAAGGGGGAGGGGACCGGTTTGCGCGCGTCACGCTCGAATTCGTACGTTCTTCACCTCCCCCTCGTGGGGAGGTCGGAATGCGAAGCATTCCGGGTGGGGGGCGGCCGTTCGGGCAGCGTTTTCTTTTCTTGTTCTGCTGGGTCTCTCGGCATCGGGTTCTTACATGGGCTCGCTGTCGCCGCCGGACCTCGCGCGCATCCGGACGGTTGCGATCATTTCGGCCGTCGGCCAAAGCTTCGCGTTCGAAAGAGTGCACCCGTCCACATTCGAATGGTTGGCGCCGCCGGACACGCGCTATCTCGAAATCTCCGACTGGAAGATCGACGACGACGTGACGCGCGAGGTGACGGCGATATTGCCTGCGCGCGTGACGGTCAAGAAAGTCTATTTTCAGCGCGCCGATTTTGGAACCTGGAACTACGCTCTTCTCCGGCAGCATATCTTCGAACTGAACGGCGATCCCGGCATCGACGCCTATATCCTGGTCCTGCGCGATTGGCACTATGACGCGATCGGCCACAGCGTGCACGATCTACAGGGCCTCGGACTCTATCGGCGCGATTCGGCGTCGGACACAAATCCGCAAGGCATCTATGCGAGCTACCGCATCGTGGTGATCGACGCGAACACCGGCGCGATCTTTGCCTCGCGCGAAGCCGCGATGCCGGACGGATCGCTGCCCTGGATGGAGACACCCGCGTCGCTCTGGCCCAAAACGCCGAACGATTTGACGCCTGCCCAACAGAAATCGCTCTCATCCGATCTCACCCAACTCATTGACAAAACCCTGCCGCGGACCTTGGCGGAGATAAAGCTGGCGAATTGAAGTCACTTTCTCTTCGCCCGCGCGAGGATGTGAAATATCCGTACAACTTGCACATGCCCGAATTGCTCCCCATCTTGTCTGGCGGGCGTGAGTGGAGGAAGAAAGAATGTCGTTACTGGGCTGGATATTTTTCGGGCTGATCACCGGCTTCATCGCGAGCAAGGTGGTGAACCGCCAGGGCGAAGGCTGTTTCCTCAACATCGCGCTGGGACTCGTCGGCGCGATGGTGGGCGGGTTCATTTTCTCGGAGATCGGCGGATCGAGTATTACCGGCTTCAATCTCTATTCGATCTTCGTGGCGATCATCGGCGCAATCGTGGTGCTGTTCCTCTACCACGCCGTGACGGGAAAACGGACGCTGCGATAGTGCCTGTCTGATCGCCCCCTCTGTGTCACGGCCCGCCACAGCGGGCCGCCCAGGTGACGCGTTTCATATTGTGAAGAAAAGTTTCAGATCGCGCGTCGCTCGCTCGCTTTATCAAACTTCAACTGGGTGGCCCGCAGTCGCGGGCCATGACACCGAGTGGGTGAAGAGCGGAGCGAACCCACTCTACTCGTGCCTGAGCGCCTCGATCGGATCGAGGCGGGCCGCGCGTCTTGCGGGGAAGAAACCGAACGCCACGCCCACGATCGCGGCGAAGCCCACCGCGATGAACACGATCGCGGGCTGGAACACGAAGGGCAGATGCAGCGCGGCCGCGATGGCCGCCGAGCCACCCAGCCCGATCAACACCCCCAGCACTCCTCCCAGCGCGCTCATTACCACCGCTTCGATGAGGAATTGCAGCAGCACATCGCGTTCGCGTGCGCCGATGGCGAGGCGAATTCCGATTTCGCGCGTGCGTTCCGTCACAGACACCAGCATGATGTTCATGATGCCGATACCGCCGACGAGCAGGCTCACGGCAGCAACCGCAGAGAGAAACGCTGTCAGGATCAATGTCGCGCTCTGCACGATCTGCGTGACTTCCTGAAGATCCTCCACGTCGAAATCGTCGACCTGGCCGGGAATGATATGCCGGATCTCGCGCATCAGGCGCTGGAGCATGTCCTTGGCGTGCGGCATGTCCTCCTGCGAGTCGACGGAGACGCGAATGACGTTGACTTCGGTGTTGCCTGCCAGCTTCCGCTGCACGGCCTTGAGCGGCATCAGCACGAGTTCGTCCATGTCCTGGCCGAACGTGCTCACCCCTTTGGATTCGAGGAGGCCGATCACCTCGCAGCTGATCTTGTTGATGCGGATGCGCGCGCCGATGGGTGTTTGATCGCCGAACAATTCGCGCCGGTCGGTTTCGCCCAATATGCACACCGATTTTCCGGCGAGAATCTCGGCCGGCGAGAATTCGCGCCCCGCCACAAGCCCCCAGTTGCGGCTGTGCATATAGGCGTTGTTTGTGCCGTCGATCTGGGTGTTGTGATTGTGATTGCCGTTGACGACGACACCCTGCACCGCAAGTTCCGGCACGACATCCGAAAGATTCGGAATCTCGCGCTGGATTTTGTCGACGACCGAGAGATCGAAGGGGACGGTGGCGGTCGGCGGCCCGTTGGGCTGGCCGGGCAGCACGATCAAGAGATTGTTGCCCAGCGAGGCGAACTCGCCGGTGACTTTCAGATTGGCGGCCGCACCCAAAGTCACCATCAGGATGACGGCGCTCACGCCGATGACGATGCCCAAGGTCGTCAAGCCTGCCCGCAACAGATTGTTGCGGATTTCGCGCAAGGCCAGAAGCAACGCATTCCAGATCATATGCGCGCCCCGCTGTCGGATGCGATCAGCCCGTCGTGGAAGCGCACCTGCCGGCCCGCATAGGATGCGACATCCTCTTCATGGGTCACCAGCACGATGGTGAGTCCGCGCTCCGCATTGAGCGATTTGAGCAATTGCATGATCTCGTGGCTTTTCACCGAGTCCAGATTGCCGGTCGGTTCGTCGGCGAACACCACCGAGGGTGAACTGACAAGCGCGCGCGCAATCGCGACGCGTTGTTGCTGGCCGCCGGACAATTCCGCCGCCGTGTGATGCCAGCGATCGGCGAGGCCCACTTGCGCGAGAGTTTCCAGGCCCAGGCGCCGCCGCTCGTCCCGCGGCACGCCCCGGTAGATGAGCGGCAGCTCGAGATTCTCCAGCGCCGTCGTGCGCTTCAGCAGATTGAATCCCTGGAACACGAAGCCGATATAATGTCGGCGCAGGAGAGCGCGCTGCTCGCGCGTCATGTCGCCCACATCGGCGCCGCGAAAATAATAATGCCCGGCCGTCGGCGCATCGAGACAGCCCAGAATGTTCATGCAGGTCGATTTGCCCGAGCCCGACGGTCCCATCACGGCCACGAACTCGCCGTCACGCACCGCGAGGTCGATGCCCGCGAGTGCCGCGACTTCCGCATCGCCGGACCCGTAGATCTTGGTGACGCGGCGCAGCTCGAGGAGAGGTTGACCGTCGGCCACTAGGTGCCCGGCGGCTTGGTCGGCTTGTCCGCGAGATCGGTCACGACCTCGTCGCCCGGCTTGAGATCGCCGGACAGGATTTCCGTCGAGCGGCCGTCAGTCGCGCCCAATTTCAGATCGTGCGGCTTGAGAGTTTTGCCGTTTTGCGTCCACACGCGCGCGGCATTGACGCCGTTGAGCGCCGGCGGCGCAGGCGGCGCGCCTTTCTTGACATCGTCCGGCGGCACGAAACGCAACGCGGCGTTGGGAACCAGCAGCGCATTCCTGATGCTGGCCGCTTCGATTTCCGCCGTGGCCGTCATGCCGGGCTTCAACAAGCCATCCTTGTTCTTCTCGAGCAGCACGCCCTGATATGTGACCACGCCCTGCACCGTCTTGGGTGCGTTGTGCACCGAGACCAATGTCGCGGCAAATTTGCGCGATGGATAGGCATCCACCGTGAAGCTCGCCTTCGCGCCGGAACGCACTTGTCCGACATCGGCTTCGTCGATGTCGACATCCAGTTCCATCTGGCTGAGATCGCTTGCGAGCGTGAACAAAACCGGCGTCGTAAAGGCGGCGACAACGGTCTGGCCGGCCGAGACTTTGCGGTCGAGCACGACGCCGTCGATCGGCGAATAGATCGTCGCCCAGGAAAGCTGGGTCTTGTCCTGGTCGACTGTCGCGCGCGCGAGTTCGACACCGGCCTTGGCGCGCTCGTAATCACCCGTGGAAGAATTCAGCTGCTCCCGGGAGACGGCGTTGTTTTTCTCGAGCGCCATATAGCGGCCATGCGTCGCCGACATCTGATTCAAAGTCGCGACGGCCGTATCCAATGTCGCCTGCGCCTGCTGGAGTTGCGCCACCAGCTGGTCGGTATTGATGCGGGCGAGCACTTGGCCCTTTTTCACATGGTCGTTGAAATCGACTTCGAGCTTGTCGATGCGGCCCGACACTTCCGCGCCGACATCGACCTGATCGCGCGGCGCGAGCGTGCCCGTGGCGCTGACATTGACGGCGAGAAGCCCGCGCGTGATCGGCTTGGTGACATAGGTGTGGGCCGGCCCGCCGCGCAGCGCGAAGCCTCCGACCACGGCAAGCAACAGGATGCCCCCGCCGATCCAGTACCAGCGGCGGCGTCTCTTGCCCTTGACCCCAAGGCCCAGCCGCGAGGCAAGAACCTGGTCAGGTTTGGGAACGGCGTGAATGTCGTTCACGGGTTTTGACCGGTGTTTCGAGACGAATGGGGATGAAAACGGCGCAGTTCAAGTACCGGACGGAACTTTGGCGGAAGTGCGGCGGCAAATCCACAGTGACGTTGGGCGGCCGGAATTCATTTTCGGCCCGGGCCGACCGATGCCCGTTGGGTGGGTCGGCACTCGAAGCGGCGCATGGGTCCGAAATAGCGGGTTTCGTCAGGCACAACTCGCTCCCCCAATGTGTCATGGCCCGCGACGGCGGGCCACCCAGGTGACGCGTCTTAAATTGCGAAGAAAAACATTCAGATCGCGCGTTGCTTGCGCGATTTAACAAACTTCAGCTGGGTGGCCCGCAGCCCTACTACGCCAAGGCTTCGTAGGGTCGCTGCACCTGTCCTCCGGAGCTGCGAAGCAGCGTAGGAGGATCGCGGGCCATGACAAAAAAGGTACAGGCCGCAGAGGCTGGCTCTACCCCGCCGCAGTCTTCGTCACGTAAATCTCCCCGCCGCCGTCGCGGAATTCGGCCGACTTCTTCGCCATCGCGGCGCGGATTTCGGCGGAGGAGAGCGTGTCGTTGGTGCCGCGGGCCGCGTCGCGCACTTCCTGGCTGATCTTCATCGAGCAGAATTTGGGGCCGCACATCGAGCAGAAATGCGCCACCTTGGCGCCGTCGGCCGGCAGGGTTTCGTCGTGGAAGGCCTGCGCGGTTTCGGGATCGAGCGCGAGCGCAAACTGGTCGCGCCAGCGGAATTCGAAACGCGCCTTCGACATCGCATCGTCCCAGATGCGCGCCGCCGGATGACCCTTTGCGAGATCGGCCGCGTGCGCGGCGATGCGATAGGCGATAACCCCTGCCTTCACGTCGTCGCGGTCCGGCAGACCCAGATGTTCTTTCGGCGTCACATAGCAAAGCATCGCCGTGCCGAACCAGCCGATCATCGCGGCGCCGATGGCGCTCGTGATGTGGTCGTAGCCCGGCGCGACATCGGTCGTCAGCGGCCCCAAAGTGTAGAACGGCGCCTCGTCGCAGGCCGCCAGCTGGCGGTCCATGTTTTCCTTGATCTTGTGCATCGGCACATGGCCGGGGCCTTCGATCATGGTCTGCACATCGTATTTCTGCGCGATTTTGTTCAGTTCACCCAAGGTGTCGAGTTCGGCGAATTGCGCCGCGTCGTTGGCATCCGCGATCGAGCCGGGCCTGAGGCCATCGCCGAGAGAAAACGCCACGTCGTAGCGGCCCAGTAGCTCGCAGATCTCTTCGAAATGCGTGTAGAGGAAATTTTCCTGGTGGTGCGCGAGGCACCATTTGGCGAGGATCGAGCCGCCACGGCTCACAATTCCCGTCACGCGCTCGGCGGTGAACGGAATATGCGCGAGCCGCACGCCGGCATGGACTGTGAAATAATCCACCCCCTGCTCGCATTGCTCGATCAGCGTATCGCGACAGATTTCCCAGGTGAGTTCTTCGGCCACGCCGCCGACTTTCTCCAGCGCCTGATAGATGGGAACCGTGCCGATAGGGACCGGCGAATTGCGGATGATCCATTCGCGAATGGTATGAATGTGCCGCCCGGTCGACAGATCCATCACGGTGTCTCCCCCCCAGCGGATCGACCAGACGAGCTTCTCGACTTCCTCGGCCGCGCCGGAAGTGACGATGGAATTGCCGATATTCGCATTCACTTTGGTCAAGAAATTGCGGCCGATGATCATCGGCTCGGATTCGGGATGATTGATGTTGACCGGGATGATCGCGCGGCCACGCGCCACTTCGCTGCGCACGAATTCCGGTGTCACGTGATCGGGAATTGCCGCGCCGAAACTGTTGCCTTCGCGTAGAGCCGAGCGGCCCAGATTTTCGCGGATCGCGATGAATTTCATTTCCTCGGTGATAAGCCCCGCGCGCGCATAGGCGAGCTGCGTCACGCGCCTGCCCGGTAGCCCTCGCAGAGGCGCGCGGTCGCCGCGATCGAATTGCGGAACGGACAGCAATTCGCCGGGCTTGAGCCCGTCGTCCTCAGGCCGGCGCGCGCGGCCGATATAGGTCTCGACATCGCCGCGCGCGAGAATCCAATCTCGGCGTCGCGGCGCGAGGCCTTTTTGGATATCGATTGGTTGAGAATCGTCCGTATACGGACCGGATGTATCGTAAAGCCGGATGGGGGCCTCGCCGCCGGAGAGCGCTATTTCACGGAACGGCACGCCTTCGACATACACCTTGCGCGAGCCCGGCAGGCTCCCGCGCGTGACCACATCGTTGGTGACGGATTTCGGATTGAGAATGGGTTTGTTCATTGTGCCTCTCCCTACGCCGGTGTTAACCGGATCAGGTTCAAAGGGACTCGCCCGATTGCGATCTCAGCCCTCCTACGCCAAGGCTTCGGAGGGCACCCCTGGGATGCGCGGATCATGGCCCGCACAAGCGACAAGTCAAGCGGACACGCTATAGTTCCCCGGATGGCACCGAACATTTCAATCCGCCGCGCCGTGCCGACCGATGCTGTCGAAACCGCGCGCGTTTTCAGTGCCGCGCTGAAGAGCATGGCGTTCTTCCCGAAGCTCCACACCGACCTGGAGGACCGCGCTTTCGTGCGCCGCTTCGTCGAATCGGCGGAAACCTGGGTCGCCATAAATGACGGGTGCGTCATCGGGCTCGCGTGCATCGACGGCGACTGGCTCGCGCATCTCTATGTCGATCCGGCGTGGCACGGCAGAGGCGCGGGAACTTTGCTGCTCGCGCGGGTGAAGGCCGAGCGTCCGAACGGATTCCAGCTCTGGACATTTCAGGCCAATTCCGGTGCGCGGCGATTCTACGAACGCCACGGCTGCGTCGCCGCCGAATTCACCGGCGGCAGCCGCAACGAGGAGAAATTGCCGGATGTGAGATATGCGTGGCGCGGCGATTCCCGCGCCGCTGCGCATTCGGAAAAATAAGGCGCGACAGACACATTGTCTGCCGCGCCTTCGATTGGAGGACCGCCTAGTTGGTCTTGATATGAACGCCGAGCGAGAAGAACCGTCCGACAATGCCGGCCTGATAGGCGGCAGGATTGTAGTTCACGCCGCCATATTGTGCGGGCTCGATGGGCGGAGGCGTATTGAACAGGTTCAGGACGTTCCCGAAGATCTGTATCTGATCCGTGATTTGATAGGAGGCATGCAGATTGAAATCCCAGAACGCCCCACCGTTGGCGAACGGATAGATCGTTCCGCCCGGTCCGGCCAAATCGGACTCGATGTTTTTCTCTCCGCTCACGTAAAGCAATGTACCCGTCACGCTCCACTTGTCGTAGTCAAAGGTGTGCGACCACGTGAACCTGTCCTGCGGCGTACCTTCGCACGAAGTGTATTCGCAGGGGCTTTCGGTTCCGACATATTCCAGTTTCGGCTCGCCCGGAATGATGCTCGCGAACTCGAAAATGTGCGTTCCGTTGAACTGGGTCGAGTAGTTGAGATCGTCGGTCAGCTGAAACGCCGCGCTGATCGAAACATCAAGGCCGTCCGTGATGATGGTGCCATTGTTGGAATAAGGCGCCGTAACGATGATCGGTCTCGCAATCGCACCTGGGTAATTCGGGTCAGGTGCGTCCGGAGTGACTGTGTACCCGGGAGGCAATGGCTGACCTGTAAGATAGTCGTTGATCGCAATGGCGGTGTTCGGAAACTGGATCGCGTTAAACTTCTGGATGTAATAGTAATCGACCGAAGCCGTGAAATTCTCTTCGCCGAAGGGCTTCAGGACCACTCCGCCCGTGAAGTTCTCCGAAGTTTCCGGTTTGATGCCCGGGAATGAAGTCGATATCTCTTCCAACGCGTAGGGATTGCTGACATAACTGTCACCCATGGCGTTAGGGCCGCCAGGCGAGTGGGTTGCATAAGCTGCACAGTATCCTGGCTGACCGGGAACAGTGACGGGCGGGTTAGTGGCACAGTAACTCTGGACTTCCGTTGTGACGTATCCTGCGGATTGGGAGTTGCCGTTTTCCGCAAAGCCCGGCGCCTTGAAGCCGCTCGAAGCCGTTCCCCGGAATGAAATCTCCGGAATCGGCGTCCATTTCAAGCCGGCCTTCGGGTTGGTGGTATCGCCGAAATCCGAATAATGGTCGAAGCGGGCCGACAAGTCCGCTTCGAGAGTTTTCAGGATCGGCAGATCCACTTCGCCGAAGACGGAAGCGATGGTCCGGGCGCCCGACGCATAAGAGCTTTGATAGTCCTGACCTTCGAGATTGGCATTGAAACTCGGACTGTCCAGACTCTCCGTCCGGTACTGCGCGCCGATACCGATCTGCGCCGGCCCTCCGGGAAGGTCGAACACGTCGCGGGTCGCCGACGCGTCGAATGAAGTCATGTTGCTGGTCGAGTCGCTGCTCATGACCGGCGACAGCGCGTTGCGAACGGCCGCGGTGTTCAACGACGGATTGAGGAAGTTGTAGGCCCCGTCGTTTACGTCGGCATAGAGTTGGGGGAAATTGATGGCGCCGTGAATGTCCAGCAGCACCCAGGAATGGGCCTCCGTCAGGGCACCATTATAGGTCCAACCCCAGAGGTCGCCTTTGACGGCGAGCGTCCCGCGGAAATTGTTGTTGGAAACATTCGTGTAGGCCGGAATGTCGCCGAACGCATAGTTGATGAGCGCGTCGGTGCAAGTCGAACCTTCCACGCAAGTGGGTGAATTCGTGAACGGGTCATTGGGATTGAGAATGCCCGTCCCCGGTCCACCCGCGCCGGTGAGCCGCGCCGGCAGCACGATGGAATCGGTATTGGTCTGCGAGCCGGCCTGGATTTGCGCCGGTCCTGCCGGCACCGGAACCCCCGTAAAGGAGTCCTGGAACACGAAATAGCTGAGGTCGAGATAGACTTCCGTGTGAGCGTTGGGATCGACGGTCGCTCTCGCATAGAGGCCTTCGCGCGTCGTCCTGGGCTGATCGTCCTGGTACAGTTCCATGTTCTGCGTGCAATAAGAGCCCACGCCAGGGGTAGTCGTGAATGTGCCCAACGATCCGCACCCGCCGGGTGCCAGAACCTGCGACAAGGCGCCGGGAAGAGGTGCTCCCGTCAGAATGTTCCCCGGCGTCATCTCATAGGCGGGCGTGACCGAGCCGTAGATCGAACCGTTGTCCTGCTGCGGCTGGCCGCCAATATTGTTCTCGCCGCCGATCGACGAAAGATTGTTGGTGTTAAACGGGAACCCGCGCTGGCCCACCGTGATGGGCTGGTCGTTCTCATATTCGACATTGACGTAAAAATTGAAATGCTGGGTGTCCAGGTCGCCGTAGCCCAACGTCGCGGTTTCGTGATTCATGGTGCCGCCGCCTTGCTGCGACGTGCCTATTTCAGCGGATCCTTCTATGCCCTGGTAATCGTGCTTGAGGATGATGTTGACCACGCCGCCGATCGCATCGGCGCCGTAGATCGACGATGCGCCGTCCTGCAGCACCTGAACCTGTTCCACGGCATCCACCGGGATGGTATTGAGGTCGGTAAAGGAGCGCTCGCCGTCGCTGGGCAGTGGGTAATCCGAGGTCCGATATCCGTCGATCAGGACGAGCGTGGAATCTTCCAGCAATCCGCGGAGCGAAATGCCCGAGCCGCCGAAGGCCAGCGCTCCGGTGAAGCCTGTCGTCACCGCGCCGCTGTTGTTGTCCGGCACGGACTGAAGCAGATCGGCCATGCTCGTGATGCCGAGGTTTTTTATCTGGCCGGCGTCGATCACCTGAACCGGCGACGGCGTATCGTAGTCGGTTCGATGCATCATGGTTCCCGTCACCACGACCGTTTCGATCGGTTGGCCGGAGCCGGTGCTTTGCGCCGATGCCGGCGCGGAAACGACGATCGCAGCGACCGAAGCCACTCCGAAGAGAAGTGCCGAACGCAGGCGGCGATTGGAGAAAGATATCTTGGACATGAAGAACCCCCCGGTTCTATCGCACTGTCGGCAGCCGGCGGCCGCCTTCATGCTTCGATGAGAATTGAGTCCCCTGCAGCCCGATCCCCTGGGCGAAAACCGCATTACAAGAAAGCAATCGGGCCAGTACTGCCCGACCAGCCTTCCAGACAAACTGACCTTTGGAATCGTTAGCACCTTCGCCAGTACTTGGAAAGGGCGGGAAGGGCAGTTCGGACCGCGCCTTACGCCAATAAAAGCTCGAATTCGTTCTCGTGGTGGATCGCAATGTCGTGATCGCCGAATGCCGGAAAAAGCGCCATCCCGATGCCTTTGTTTTCAACAAAGCTGTCGAGAGCGGCGACTTCCAATTCGTCGCTCAACCGCGCAGAGGTCAGCCGGCCGGCGCAACGTTGTCCGATGCGGCCTTGGCGCGAATTCGAAAACTCATGACTCCGCGAAGTGGCGGAACTCGCCGATCACGGCTTTGACGGCCGCCTTCACGATCTTCTCGCCCGCCTCGACGCTCGCCTGGCTGGGATCGGAACCGATGCGCCCGTCCGGAAAGCGTCGACGATAATCCGCGGCATCGTAGATCGGTCCCAGCGGCGCGATCTTGGGATGCATTTCCACGTGCTTCTGCGCTTCGGGATAGCCGTAATAAGTGACCGACACTTCCGAGGGCGTCGCATGATGGCCCTCGCCCACCGGAAACAGTTGACGGCAGACGTCGTTCACACCCGCCAGCTCCCACCAATTGCGCAGCATGCACCGCAGCGGCTGATGGTTCGCGCCTTCGCCGCCGTCCTTCGAGAAGGTGATGCCGTGATACATCTCGGCGAAGGCCGCGGTGATTGTCTGGATATTGCCGCCATGGCCGTTCAGCCAATAGATGCGCTCGAAGCCGTGATGCGTCAGCGACTGCGCCCAATCGAGCATGGCCGCGATCATGGTGGAGGGCCGATAGGTGATCGTGCCCGAAAACGACATGTGATGCTGCGCCTGCCCGACATTGAAAGTCGGTCCCACGAGAATGCCTGCTTCGTCGCCCGCGCGCTTGCCGATGATCTCCGGGCACAGGGCATCTGTTCCCAACAGCCCGTTCGGCCCGTGCTGCTCGGTGGAACCGATGGGAATCAGGATCGCCCGGGATTTGGCGAGATAGGCCTCGACCTCGGGCCAGGAAGACAGATGAAGCTGCATAGGGATGCCTGTTTGTGGGGTGGCCGCATTTGAACGACGAAACGTCCGGCCATTCAAGCGCGGAGATGAACTACGCAATGCCCGCATAGCTCACCTCTACGTTCCACCACTTTGTTGTCACGGCCCGCCTGGAGCGGGCCGCCCAGGTGAAACTTGCACGTCTGCCCGCGATGTTCGAACTGCTCTATTCCTTTACACGTGTAGGCGCGTCAACTGGGTGACCCGCATTCGCGGGTCATGACACCGCGTGGAGGAATGAGTCGCGATCGTCTTTTTCTGTCACCCGAATACGGTATCTTCGCCCCCATGTCCGCGACCTCGCGAAAACCCGTTGTCCTCACCAATGCCCAGGCCCGGCGCATCTGGCTGCACGCGCAGCGGCTTGACGAGGATGCGCCGTTCGGCGACGGGCCGGGAGCGACGCTGGCCGCGATCGAACATCTGGGCTATGTGCAGATCGACACCATCAATGTGATCGAACGCTGCCATCATCACATTCTTTTCACGCGCATTCCCGGCTATCGGCGCGAGCATCTGCACCAGGCGCAGAGCATCGACAAGTCGGTTTTCGAATATCTGGCCCACGCGCTTGCCTATCTGCCGACGACCGACATGCGCTTCTACGCCGCCGAGATGCGAGAGTATCGCCAACGGGTGAATGCCGGTCTCGCCTCGGTCCACAAGAAGGACGTGCGCAAGGTTTTGGCCCGCATCAAGCGAGAAGGCGCGCTTTCGCTCCGCGATATCGACGACGACGTGCCGGTGGAAAAGGACCATGCCTGGGCAAGCCGTAAACCTTCGGAACGCGCGTTGCGGCTCGCGTTCTACAGCGGCGCGCTGACCATCAGCCGGCGCAGCGGCATCCTGAAGACCTATGAGTTGACGGAAAGGCATTTTGGCTGGGACAAGCCGCCCAGGCCCGCGCCGGAGAGAGAAACGCTGAATCACCTGCTCGATCGCGCGCTGCGTTCGCAGGGATTGGTAAGCCTCGACTCGATCTGCCATCTCGTCGCGCCGCGTAAACCTGGAATGCGCCGCGCGATCGATGCGCGCGTGCGTCGGGGCGAATTGGCGCCGGTGGAATTCGAAGGCATGGGAAAATTCGAGCATTGGGCCCGGCCCGAGGTGCTTGGCGAAAAACTCCCGCCTCTCGATGACCGCGTGCATATCCTCTCGCCGTTCGATCCGCTCACTATTCAGCGCAAGCGGCTGGCAATGTTTTTCGATTACAATCACGTGTTCGAGGCCTATGTGCCGAAGCCGAAGCGCAAATTCGGCTATTTCTCCCTGCCCGTCCTGATCGGCGACAAGATCGTGGCCGTCGTCGATCTCAAGACCGATCGCGCGCAGCAGAAGCTGCTGGTGCAGCAATGGACCTGGATCGAAGCGGGCTCGAAGCGTGCCCGCAAAAAGCAGATCGAAGATGCCCTGCACCGTTTCGAACATTTTCAACTCGCACGGTGAACGCCGCAACTTGCACGGAGGTTTGAATGGCAGACAATGGTCTGGTTTCGGTTCGCAGCGCATTTTCTGTGAGCGAGACCATCACGCGGCTCATGACCGGCGTGACCTCCAGAGGGATGACGATATTCGCGGTCGTCGATCATGGCGACGGCGCGGAGATCGCGGGACTGAACCTGCGTCCGACCCAATTGGTGTTGTTCGGAACTCCCAAAGGCGGCACGCCTCTGATGCAGGAGCAGCAGACGGCCGGCATCGATCTGCCGCTCAAGGCGCTCGCATGGGAAGACGCGAACGGAAAAGTCTGGCTGACCTATAACGATCCCGCCTGGATCGCACAGCGCCACGGCCTCGCTGCTGCGAGCGCGGAGGCGGTGAAGGCTATGAGCGCCGGTCTTTCGGCTATCGTCAAAGAGGCGACAGCATCCTAGCTGTCCTCCTTCCTCCCCCTCCCAAAATCGCTATCATCGCCGCCAAATCGTGGGGGAAATCCGGATGGGTGCTGTTTTACGCGCGTGGGTTCTGGCGCTGGTTGCGGTCGGCGTTTGGTTTCTGAGCGTCTATACGGGCAATCCGCATGGCGCGCTCGATGCCTCGGCTCCGGCGACCGCATTCTCATCGGCCCGCGCGGACGCGACCTTGGCCCGCGTGCTCGGTCCCGAAATTCCCCATCCGGTTTCGAGCGCGGAGAACGCCGCGGTGCGCGCGCGCATCCTGAAGGAATTCGCGAACCTGGGCGTGCCCGCGCACACCTATCAGGCGTTCACCTGTAATGCGTGGCGCGGTTTCAGCTTCGTCGCCTGCGCCACCGTCACCGACATTGTCGCGGAAGTGATCCCCGGCCAGGGCAAAGCTGTTGCGATGATGGCGCATTACGATTCGGTGCCTGCAGGACCCGGCGCCTCCGACGATGAATCGAGCGTCGCCACCATTCTCGAAACCACGCGCGCGCTGAAGGCCGCCGGCGCGAAGTGCGTCCATCCCGTGATCGCGCTGATCACCGACGGCGAGGAAGCGGGATTGCTCGGCGCCAATGCGTTCCTGCAGAACCCCGCACTCAAGGCGCGCATCGGCGTGGTGGTTAATGTCGAGGCGCGCGGCACGAAGGGCCCGAGCCTGCTGTTCCAAACCAGCCCCGGCGACGGCAAGTTGATTGATCTCTACGCCGCGCATGTGCCCGTCTACGGCACGAGCTCGCTCTATGCGGAAATCTACAAATTCCTGCCCAACGACACGGACCTCACGCTCTTCATCCGCGACGGATTTCCGTCGCTCAACTTCGCCTTCGCGGACAATGTGCGCTACTACCATTCGCCGTTCGACCTGCGCCGCAATCTGAACCCGGCGACCTTGCAGCAGCATGGCGACAATCTGTTGGGCGTGGTGACGGGACTCGCGCAGACGGATTACGCCGCGCTCAAAGGCGGCAACGACGTCTATCTCACCGTTCTCAGCAAATTCCTGCCGCGCATTCCGGCGAGCTTCGCGCTGCCGCTTGCCGTTATCGTGTTCCTTATGCTTGCGATCGCGGCGTGGCTCGCGCGCAGCGAAGGCGCCGGCTGGAAGCCGACGCTTGCCGCTGCCGCGATGCCTCTCGTGCTGCTTGTCGGCTGCGGCTTGCTGGGCTGGCTCGTGTCGTTCGTTGCGCAGGCGATCTCGGGAGTGCCCGACCCCAGCTATGCCCATCCGACTGCTCTTCGCATCGCACTCGCTTTCGCCGTGTGGGCGATCGCGCTCGATGTTTCGCGCATGACAAGCGTGCACGGGGCAGCTGCGAGCGGCTGGTTGTGGATCGCAGGGCTCGGCGTCGTCACCGCCGCGCTGTTGCCGGGCCTCAGTCCCTATTTCGTATTTCCTGCCGCGGTCGCAGCCGTCCTGTTGCTTGCGACTGCGCGCGCGCCGGGCGGCTGGAGCGGATTGTGGGGACAGATCGCATTGTTCGTCTCGGCGCTCGGCGCGCTCGTCGTCTGGATCGCGCTGGTCGCCGCCGGCGAAACGCTGATGGGCCTGCGCCTGCATCCGCTGTTCACGATTCCGGCCGCGTTCGGCGTGCTGACCTTGATCCCATTGTCGTCCGCGCGGCCGATGTCGCGCACGGCCTGGGGCGTGAGTGCGGCCGCAGCGTTCGTGCTGTCGCTCGGCTGCGCCGTTGCGGCGGGATTGCAGCCGGCTTACAGCCCGGCCTCGCCGCAACGCATCGACCTCCTCTATTTCGAGAACGAACGCGGCGACACGCGCTGGATCGCAGACACGTCCTGGAAGGGACTCGGCGCGGAACCGATTCCCGCATCGCTCATCAAGGCGGCCGGATTGAAATTGACCGCCGATGCCCATCCCGGACTCGGCAAGCATGCCGCCTACGCAGCGCAGGCCGGCAGCCCGCGTTACGCATTGCCGGTCGCGACGGTTGCAAGCGACACGCGCCGGGGCGCAAGCCGGTATGTGACCCTGAACCTCAAGGGTTCGTCCGACAGCGATGAAATGCTGCTGCAAATCCCGCAAGCGATGAAACTTCAGGCGGTCGATTTCCGCGGCCGGCATCTGCTGCCGCCGGCCGGATGGTCCGGCGACACGGAAATCGGTTGCGTGAGCCGCGATTGCCGCGACGAAACCATCACGCTGACATTCACGGGCGATCCGTCCGGACTCGAAATCGCCGAAGGCCGCTATGCCTTCCCGCCGTTCGGCGCCTTCCTCCAAGCCGCGCGGCCGGCAACCGCAATGGCCTCCCAAAGCGGCGACCAGATCATCCTCGCGAATGCGGTGAAGATGAAATAGGGGATCATCGCGGGCGTTGGGGCACACGAGCGCGTTCCGAGCGCCACAAATTGACCACGAAATATGCGTCTGCTGCCTGCGCTGACCTCGGGGGAGGAACGCCATGCGTTGTGGTTTAGGCCTATTCGCGATCGTATCGATTGCGCTGCTTTCAACCGCGGCAGTTGCCGAGCTTCCAACGCCGACAAGGGATCAAGTCGAATCTTACCGCACTTACGGGTACATTACGAGACAAGGTAACGGCGGAGAACCGCTTGCAAGCTGGGAACGCGACCTCAAGCTGGCACTAAATTCGCGCGACCCTGCAGGCGCGGCGGGTTCACTTTCGAAAAAGTACAGCCTTTCGCCCGAAAGCATGAAGGAACTCGTCCGGCTGTGGCTTGTAGCTGATGCGTTCGAAGAGTTAGATGGCTCAACAGAAAAGTCTCTGGCGATTGCGCGCGAAGTTCATCGGCGATTCATCGCGCTAGTCACGGCAACCAAATACGATACGCTAGTGCTGGAAGCCGCTGCAACGGCGCTTTCGCATGTCGCGAATTGCGATGCGGACGAGTACGCAACTCTCATAAATTCCGCGCCTGACCGAGCGTCCACCGGATGGCTTTTGGCCAAGTCAGCCGACTGCCCTGCTTGGTATCACGCATTCGCCTTGCGAGTTCCCCAGAAAGCGACGGCTTCGTTCGTTGCCATGGGCATGCCGAGCAAGGCGGCCAGTTTGGCAATGTACGCATACTTGAACAGTGATGTCGCGCTTGCGCATGTCGATTCCGCGGATCGAGCCATTGCGCACGCGCACCTTGCGTTTCAATACGCCGAATTGCTCTGGGACTTGGGGTTGACCAAAAAAGGCATCGCGTTCGTAGAAGCGCTGCCGCCGGATGTTCTTAGAATCCTCCTCAATGACGAACTGGCGTCACGCGAAATAGCAGTCGACGGACTCGGCGTAAGACTTGAGGCTGAAGGAGAAGGCCCGATGTTTCGGCAGAATGGGCCAAGTGCCGGCGGCCATTCAAGCGATACCTTCCGACTCGATCTCGCCGGCGCTTACTATCTGGTTGGGCGTTCCGCAGACGCAGAGCGAATTTTCAGCGGTGTCGGCGGCATCGCACAGCTCAACTCCTATTTCGCCTGCGTTCTCAATATCTCTTCAGAAAGTCAGCAAGTACATCGATGTCAGAGGGGAACGCCAATGACGACCAAGGCGTTGCTGCTGGATCACCTGCTTCGACGTGGTAACGCCGATCCCTACCTGCTGGCTGAAACCTTCTTTTCATCCGAGTTAGCGTTGGCCCCAACCGGCGCCGTAGCGGTCGATGCGGTATGCAATGTGTTCTCCGAAAGCGAATATCACAAAATCTGCGAGTATGCGCGAATGCGCCAAGTCGACCTTATTCGGGATGACAAGAGCGACACACCTGTCTCCTTGGCGGCCGTTCGCGCAGCCGGAATTCTGGATTTCGATGCCAATCGTGCTGCATTTCAGAAAGCACTCGATAGCGCCGCAACACATTTCGGTGGCGAGGGCTCCGACGATACGCACCAACAGCGCACCGCGAGGGAAGCGCCGCTGCCCCCGCGATTTGCACCATTGACGCTGCCGGACAAATATCGCGGACCTCCTGCCCCGCAGGATAAATCCTGGATCAAAAGTCTGGCGCCGCTTCCCGGCGGTTACGATCCGGTTCGAGTCGATCGCGACGGCCAGCGCGTCGCGGTGGTCAGCGTTTCGCAGAACTACGATCCCACCGGCGAAGTGTCGCGCGGCGGATATTGGGTCCATCTGTCGAACGACGGCGGCAAGACTTGGCAGAAGCCGCTCTACACCGGATTGGCGGATTTGTACCCCTATGTCGTGCTGCCGGATTCAAAAATGCCGTTGTTCGACGGAAATACGCTGGACTTGGCGGTGGATGTCCAGGAACTGGACACGTCTTCGATCACGTATCCGCCGGTCGGCCTGCGCTCGTTGCGGCGCCAAACAAATCTCTATCTCAAGATTCCGATTGCAGACCTGACGCGCGACAGCGTCGGCGACGGACTCACCGATATCACACGAGAACATCTGCTGCTCGAACCCCACGCACCCGGCGGCGATAATCAAACGCCGTTTCTCGTGGGCACTGGACCAAGCGCCAAATGCGGCTTGGTGGAGAGTCCCGAACAAAAGGCGCTGGTGCTGCTTCTCGAAAAGCTGTTCAGCGTTCACACCGGCGCAATCATCGAGCCGGTCGACCGCGACACCGGCAGCGCGGATGCCGCAATCGCGAGCGAAATGGCAGCCGCATCGCGTCGCGATCCCAACAGCGTCGATCGTCCGATTTTCCTCCTGGGGGCTCCGACGGATTTTGCCTGCCTTCAGACCGATCGGATGATGATCGTCTACAGTGAAACCGACATCGCGCGGCTGCTCCGCACGACTCCGGATTTTCACGCGGTCTCGCTGAGCAAGATCGTCTACGACCGCGCGCACGATCGCGGTTACGTCAGCTGGAGCGCGGGCTGGTCCGGCGGCACCGACAGGTTGCGGCTCGTCAACGGCGAATGGGTGCTCGACGTAATCTCAAGCTGGATCACCTAGCACTTCACAAACTCGGGCCGGGGATTTGGCCTTGCGGCGGGTAGGCCGGCAGCGGCGGCGGCGCGGGCGGCAAGCCGCTCTTCTGCTTCGCGAGCTTCTGCATCAGGTAGTTAACCGCCGTCTCGAGTTGCGCGTCGTGACCTGCAAGCAGCTGGCCGGGATCGGTGTCGACGGTAATATCAGGATCGACGCCGTGATTCTCGATCACCCATTCCGATTGCAAGCCATATTGCGCGTCTTCCGGCACGGTGATGTAGCCGCCGTCGAGCATCGTCCAATAGCCGCGAATGCCGCGCACGCCTCCCCAGGTCCGCGTGCCGATCAACGGGCCCAATCCGTATTTCCGGAAGAAGAACGGAAAGATGTCGCCGTCGGACGCCGAGTAATTGTTGATCAGGCACACTTTCGGACCAACCAGCAGCTGCTGCGGAATGGATTGCGCCGCCTGCTCTCGATTGGTCGTGAGGCCGACAAGAATGCGCCTCAGACGCTCCAGCACGATCTGGTCGATATTGCCGCCGCCGTTGAAACGGTCGTCGACGATCAGCGCGGCCTTGTCCATCTGCGGATAGAACTGGCGGATGAACTGCTGCATGCCCAGCGCTTCCATGTCGGACATGTAGATATAGCCGATGCGGCCGCCGGACAATTTGTCGACGATGGCGCGGTTCTCATCGATCCAAGCCTGCTCGCGCACGGAGAGTTCGTTCTTGATCGGCTTCACGGTCACGTCGCGACGCGGTCCGTTGGCGCCGCTCGCCACCGTCAACGTCACCGGCTGATCGTCGAGACCGACGAACAGGCTGTAGGGATCGGCAGGCGCCTTGAGTTCGCGGCCGTTGACCGCCAGCAGGAAATCGCCCTGATGCACGTCGACACCCGGTTCGGTCAGCGGGCTGCGATAGTCGTCCCTGGTGTTGTCGCCGAGATAGATGCGCGCGAAGGCGTAGCGTCCGGATGCCGGCGCCAAGGTGAAATCGACGCCGAGCATGGCCGTGGGCATCGCTTCCGTCGGATCGTCGACGTCGCCGTCTCCCACGTAAGTGTGCGAATTGCCGAGTTCGCCCTGCATCTCGCCGATTAAATAGGTCAGATCCTGGCGCGAGCCCACCAGAGGCAGCAGTTTCGCGTAAGCATCGTGGACGGCCTGCCAGTTCACGCCGTTCATCTTCGGATTGACGAACAGGTCGCGTTCGAGCCGCCACGCATTGTCGAACATCTCCGCCCATTCGGCCGTCGGCTCGATGCGGATTTTCATATGGTCGACATCGAGCGATTTGGGATCAGCCTTCTTGTCGTCTTCCGGCGGCTTCGCATCGACGATGGCATAGCCGTTATCGTCGCTGTCTTCGCCGCCGCTCTTCTTGAACAGCAGCTGCGAACCGTCGGCCGAAAGGCTGTAGCCGTTCAGTCCGTCGACGACGGTGACCGCCTTGCGCTTCTCCAGATCGAAGACATGCAGGGTCGGTTTGCCGCCCGGCAATGGTCCGTCGATCATCTGCGGCTGCGTGGTCAGGTAATAGATGAGGCTGTCGCGGGCATCGAGCTGCGCGATATCCGCGGCCGGAACCGGCACGGGCACCGCGCGCGCCATCAAGCCGTCGAAATCGATGGCGACGGCGGGAGACGCGCCCGGCTTCCAGGGCTTGGGCTTGTTGTCCTTGTCGGCTTCGTAGGCGCCTTCGTCGGAGCGCGGCGCAAAGGCAGAAGGTTCGTTCTTGCGCAGGGTTGCGACATAGATACCGTCCATCTCCAGCGTCGCGACGTTGAATTCGGTTTCGCTGGCCGTCGCATTCTCGTGGCGCGTCGAGATGAAATAGAGATATTTGCCGTCGGGCGAGAACACGGGGCCGAAATCGTTGCCGAGCGGCGACGACACGCGCGTCGATTTTCCGTCGCCGACATTGTCGATCCAGATTCCACGCTGCTGGTTTGCGCCGGTCGTGCTGTAGGCAAGCCAGCGTCCGTCCGGCGAAAAGCTCTGGTCGTGGATCTCGTTGTATGGATCCTGCGCCACCTGAACGACGGCGCCGCTGCCGACGTCGAGCAGCCACAGGCGATGATTGCCGTCCGCGAATGCCAAGTGCTTGCCGTCGGGCGACCAGATCGGCGTGTAATAAAACCCGGTGGGAAAATGCGTGAGGATTTTTTCCGCGCCGCCCATGGCAGGCCGGATCGCGATCTCCTGCTCGCCCGTCACGTCGGTCGTATACGCGATGGTCTTGCCGTCCGGCGACCACGACGGGTGATCCTCGTCGGCATTGCTCGTCCCGGTCAGGTCGCGGGTCGCGCCGTGCTCTGCGGGAACGGTGAAGAGATCGCCGCGCGCCGAAAACACCGCGCGCTTGCCGTTGGGTGCGATCGCATAGTCGATCGTCTGCGACGTATCCTGCTCGCGGATCGCTTTGCTCGCATCGCTGAAACGCGGGCCTGTGCGGGTGCCGTCGTCCGGCACGCCCACGCCGATGTGGTGCACCGCCTCGCTGGGCAGATCGAGCACCCAGAGCGATCCGCCTTGATGGAACACGATGCCGTCATGGCCCGGCGCACCCGTGCCCAGGCTCGGGAAATCGATATCGTAATCGGTAAAATGGGTGATCTCGCGATATTGCTTCGTGCCGAAATCGTAAACCCAGATGTTTTCGCGGCGTTTCGCATCGCGATCGGACAGGAAATAGATGCGATTGCCGTACCACATCGGCGCGGTATTGGTGCCGATCCAGTTGGTGATCTGGGTCAATTTCCTGGTCGGGAAATTGTAGGTGTAGACATTCTGCGCGAGTCCGCCCTGATAGCGTTTCCAGGTGCGGAAATTGCGGAAGATGCGGTTATAGGCGATCGAATTGCCGTCGGGGCTGTAGGTGAACAAGCCGCCGCGATCGAGCGGCAGAGGTGTCGCCATTCCCCCGCCGGCCGGTACCGAGAAATACCGCCCATACCAGCTGTTCCATGCCATGCGACGCGACAGGAACACGATGTTTTTCGAATCCGGCGTCCAGGTCACGACCATGTTGTCGGGTCCCCAGCGGGTGGGCGCGGTCTCGACGACGTCGGAATGATAGGTCAGGCGCTGTGCGGCGCCGCCGCGCGCCGGAATGACATAGACGTCCTGGTTGCCCTGATAGGCACCCGTGAACGCGATCCATTTGCCGTCGGGCGAGAAACGCGGCATCAGGTCGTAGCCCGGATCGGCGGTCAATCGGCTGGCCATGCCGCCCCAGCGCGGCACCTGCCACAGATTGCCATGCGCCTCGAACACGATGGTGTTGCGATAGAGCGTGGGGAACCGCATGAGCGTGTGCTCGTCGGCGGCGCTTACCCCGGCAACGCCGACGAAACTCGCAGCCAGCAACGCGATCCGGCACAAATTCTGGATTCTCATCTCGGGGATACCCTGTCTCAAGTGGGTTCGAAGGCGGGCAACGATAGGATGTCTAGCAAATCCTGACCCTGCCCGTCCGGCAAGCCGGCAACGCGTCCCGCTCATGGCTTGATTGTAGCGGTGACGCAACATCTCTGGCCGGCATGATCACGATGCGCTCGATAGCTCACCCGTTCGTTGTTGTCACGGCCCGCCACAGCGGGCCGCCCAGGTGAAGCCCGCGCTGCGCGGCCAGTGGCGCTCAAACCTTCGTTCTTTTTTCAAGTTCAGCGACACGTCACCTGGGTGGCCCGCTTTTGCGGGCCACGACAGCTAGGTTAGAACGACAGCCAATGGCCGGCGCCCACGAAAGAACCCCAATGACGAATTCGATCACGAATGCGGGAGCGCCGCCGGCAACTCCCGCGACCGTCAAGCGGATTCTGCCGTGGCTGGTCGCGGTCGCGTTCTTCATGGAATCGCTCGATACGACGATCCTGAACACGGCGGTGCCGGTCGTCTCGAAAGCGCTCGGCGTCGCTCCGCTCAGTATGAAGTCGGTACTCGCGAGCTACACGTTGAGCCTCGCCGTCTTCATCCCGATCAGCGGCTGGATGGCGGACCGTTTCGGAACGCGGCGCGTGTTTGCGTCCGCCATCGGCCTCTTCTCGCTCGGCTCGTTGCTGTGCGGCTTGTCGAGCAACATCCATTTGCTGGTGGCATGCCGCGTGCTGCAGGGCTGCGGCGGCGCGATGATGGTGCCGGTGGGACGGCTCACGCTGGTGCGGACTTTCGCGAAGTCGGAACTCGTCCGCGCCATGAGCTTCGTCGCCATCCCGGCCCTGATCGGCCCGATGCTGGGACCCATCGCGGGCGGCTTGATCGTCGGCTATCTCCATTGGCGGTTCGTGTTCTTCGTGAACCTGCCGATCGGGCTCGTGGGCCTGATCCTCGTTTACACCCATCTGCCGGATTATCGCGAGGCGAATGTGAAGCCGCTCGATATCGAGGGGCTCATTCTGTTCGGTTCCGGCGTGGCGCTGCTCTCTTATGTTCTGGAGATATTCGGCGATCATTCGCTGGGCACAGGCGAGATTCTCGGGCTGCTCGGCATATCGATGGCGTTGATCGCAGGCTACGGCCTGCACGCGTCCCACACCGCCTATCCGCTCCTGCAGATGAGCCTGTTCCGCATCCGCACTTTTGCGGCGGCGGTAGGCGGCAGCTTCATCACGCGGCTCGGCATCGGCGGCGTGCCGTTTCTGCTGCCGTTGCTCTATCAGGTGGGCCTCGGCTTCACGCCGATCCAGTCGGGCCTTCTCATCATGCCGCAGGCCGCAGCGGCCATGAGCACGAAATTCCTCATGCCGAAGATTCTCGCGCGCGTCGGCTATCGCGGCGTGCTGGTCTCGAACACGATCATCCTCGGCATTTTGCTGATGCTTTTCGCAACAATCGGACGCGAGACGCAGCTCTGGATGATATTGCTGCTGGCGTTCAGCTACGGCGCGTTCACCTCGCTGCAATATACCGCCATGAACACGCTTGTGTACGCCGACATCAGGCAAAGCCAGGCCAGCAATGCGAGTTCCATCGCGAGCACGATGCAGCAGATGGCGATCAGCTTCGGCGTAGCCGCCGCGGGGCTGACCACGGCGTTTTTCGTTCCGGCTAGCGTGCGGACGAATCCCGACCAGATGATCCGCGGACTGCACGAGGCATTTCTGGTGCTCGGCATTTTCACAATCTTGTCCACCGCCACGTTCTACAGACTGAAAAGAGGCGACGGCCGCGACGTCAGCCTACAGAAAGACGTGCAGCTGGGGTGAATGGATTCGGATCGAAGTGAATCACCAATCCTCACCATGGCCGCGCAACAAGAATCGACAGAATTGCGCTAAGCCGAAGAGCGTTCATTGCGGCTTGATCTCCAGAATTTTGATTTCGTCCGGCGGCGAGCGGTCGCCGAGATATGCGATGTCGCCCACGCGCGCGCCAAGGATCGCTTCGGCCAATGGCGAGCGCCAATTGATGCGGCCCGCCGCGGGCTCCGCCTCGTCTTCGCCCACGATGGCGAAAGTCTGGCGGCGACCGCCCCGCTCGATGGTCACTTGCGAACCGAATTCGACTTCGTTGGGGTTCGACGGCACGAATATGCGCGCACTGTTCTTGCGCGCCACCCAATAGCGCAGATCGCGCATCAGGAGCACGCGGCCATCCGCGTCGGGATTGGCGGCGAGTTGCGCTTCGATCCCGGCGACTTTCGCATTGATGCGATCGAGCCCCGCGCGCGTGACAAGATTGGGGCCCGCGCTCACCTCGAATTCCGGAGGATCGTCCGGCGGGACATTGTCCTGCTCTTTGACAAAGGCTCGGCTCATTGCGCGGGGCTCCACCTTTAAGATAAACGCGCGACGAGCTTTTCCAGCGCCGCTTTCCACGCCGCGCGCTCGGCTTCGACGGCCGCCTCTTTTTTCAGTTTGTTGACCTGCACATTGATCTGCGACCTGCCTTCTCCCTTGGCGTAGAAATTGATTTCGAGGCGTGCGTCGCCGTTCCAGCTCCCGCGCAGATATTTGTCTTTGGTCTGGGACGACGGTGCGAACGCGCCTTTCGGGAACCAGGCCTTGCGCGATTTCTCGTCGGACGCCGCGGCATAAAGCTCGGACAAATCGCAACCCACCGTCTTCGATATGCTGACCGAATACCCCGTCGCCGTTTCGTGCCGGGTGCGCAGGCCCCGGGCCCGCTCATACTCCACAGTCACCATCTGGCCCCACCAGCGGCCGGCGCCGAGCTTGCCGGCAATGGCGACGATCTCCTGGTGACTCAGGGTCGCCGCCTTGGCCTTATCCAGCGCCGCGAACCATTGGGCCCAGTTTTTGCCCGTTTTGGCCTTGACCGCCTCGTCGCTCATCGAAGGCACGTAAGCGCCCGCTTGCCCCTTGCCCGCCATAGCCTAATCTCCCGTCCGACCCGATATTCTAAGCATGCGACAAGGACCCGCCCAATGCCCCATGGACCGCTTCACGGCGTCACCGTCATCGACCTGACGGAATACATCTTCGGCCCCTATTGCACCCAGACCCTGGGCGATCTGGGCGCGGACGTGATCAAGATCGAAGGCCCGGACGGCGATCGCCAGCGAGGCGGCAGCAAGTCGGCGAAGAACGCCGACATGGGCGCCACCTTCATGACGCTCAATCGCAACAAGCGCTCGGTGACGCTCGATCTCAAGACGGAAGAAAGCCGCGCGCGGCTGCGCTCGCTGATCCCCACCGCGCAGGTGTTCATTCACAATGTGCGGGCCGAAGCGATGGCGCGGCTTGGCTTCGGCTATGACGAAGTGGCGAAGCTCAATCCCTCCATCGTCTATGTCCATTGCGTGGGCTACGGCTCGGATGGGCCTTATGCGGGACGCCAGGCGTTCGACGATCTGGTGCAGGCGGCGTCCGGCGCATCCGATCTGTTGCCGCGGGTCGACGGCAATCCCGACATGCGGCTGCTGCCGTCTTATGTCGCCGACAAGGTGTCGAGCATGCATGCGATCTATGCGGTGCTGGCGGCACTGTTCCATCGCGAGCGCACCGGCGAAGGCCAGTTCGTCGAAGTGCCCATGTTCGAAAGCTTCACGAGCTTCATTCTCGCGGAGCATTTGTGGGGTGCGACGTTCGAGCCTCCCGTTTCGCATCTGGGACACACGCCCGCGCTGGCCGCGGATCGCCGTCCGCTCAAGACCAAGGACGGTCATATCGCGATCCAGCCGGTGAGCCGGGCCGCGGCGGCGAAATTCATGGAGCTGGGCGGCATCGCGGGCGGCTATGACAGCGAGCGCTTCTTGAGCGCCAAAGGCGGCAAGGCAAAGGTCGCGGTTTATTATGAAATGATGCGCGAGGCGGCACTTGCGCATACCACCGAAGAGTGGATGCGGCTCGGCGAAGAGAACCGCGTGCCCATCATGCGCGCCAACACGCTGGAGGAAGTGCTCGAGGATCCGCACCTGAAGGCCGTGAATTTCTTCCAGCTGCGCGAGCACGCGACCGAAGGCACCTGGCGCGCGATGAAACCGCCGATCAAGTTCTCGAAAACACCGGCCTCCATCCGCAGAGACCCTCCGCGGCCGGGTCAGGATACGGACTCGATCGATTGGAAAGCTTGAAGGAACAACGCACGAATTGCAAAATCCCCACCCTCCCCTTGAGGGAGGGTCAAAAAATTCGAAGAATTTTTCGGGGCGGGGTATTCGATCAACAGCACCCCGCCCCGAAATTCTCTTTTCGCTGACGCTCAAAGATAATTTCGACCCGCCCTCAGGGGGCGGGTGGAAAAAAAAGAAGACCGAGGAACCGCCTATGTCCGACAGCTTGATCTCTGTGCCGAAAGATTGGTCGAAGCGCGCTTTTATCGATGCGGCCAAATACGATGCGATGTATGCGCGTTCGCTGAAGGACCCGAACGGGTTCTGGGGCGAAGAGGCCAAACGCATCGACTGGATCAAGCCGTTCACCAAGGTGCGGAACGTTTCGTGGGACCCGGACAATCTTTCCATCAAATGGTTCGAGGACGGCACCCTGAACGTCACCGTCAATTGCATCGATCGTCATCTGAAAACGCGCGGGAAACAGACCGCCATCATCTGGGAAGGCGACGATCCGCAGGATTCACGGCATATCACCTATCGCGATCTCCATGCGCATGTCTGCCGATTCGCCAATGTGCTCAAAGCGTATGGCGCGAAGAAAGGCGACCGCATCACCATCTACATGCCGATGATTCCCGAAGCGGCCTACGCGATGCTCGCCTGCGCGCGCATCGGCGCGATCCATTCTGTTGTGTTCGGCGGCTTCTCGCCGGACAGTCTCGCGGGCCGCATCGAGGATTGCGCCAGCACCATCGTGGTGACGGCCGACGAAGGCCTGCGCGGCGGCAAGCCCATTCCGCTCAAGGTCAATACCGATCAGGCGGTGGAAAAGTCCGGCGTCAAGACCGTGATCGTGGTCAGGCGAACGGGGGCCAACGTTGCGATGAAAGCAGGACGCGACGTCTGGTATCACGAAGCGGCGGCGAAAGTGTCCGCCGATTGCCCGGCCGAGGAGATGAGCGCGGAAGATCCGCTGTTCATCCTCTACACCAGCGGCTCGACGGGCAAGCCCAAAGGCGTGCTGCACACTAGCGGCGGCTATCTGATGTACGCCGCGTTCACGCATCAATACGTGTTCGATTATCACGACGGCGATATCTATTGGTGCACGGCCGATGTCGGCTGGGTGACGGGCCATTCCTATATCGTCTACGGGCCGCTTGCGAACGGCGCGACCACTTTGATGTTCGAAGGCGTGCCGAATCATCCCACCTCCTCGCGCTTCTGGGAGGTGATCGACAAGCACAAGGTCAACATCTTCTACACCGCGCCGACCGCGATCCGCGCGTTGATGCGCGAAGGCGAAGCCCCCGTGAAGAAAACCAGCCGCAAATCGTTGCGCCTGCTGGGTTCGGTGGGCGAGCCGATCAATCCCGAAGCGTGGCTTTGGTATTTCCGCAATGTCGGCGACTCCCGCTGCCCCATCGTCGACACGTGGTGGCAGACGGAAACCGGCGGCATCCTGATCTCGCCGCTCCCCGGCGCGACCGATCTCAAGCCCGGCTCCGCGACCAAGCCGTTGTTCGGAATCGTGCCGCAACTGGTCGATGCCGACGGCAAGGTTCTCGAAGGCGCTGCCAGCGGCAATCTCGTGCTCACGCAATCCTGGCCGGGACAGATGCGCACCGTCTATGGCGATCACCAGCGCTTCATCGACACCTATTTCAAAACCTATCGCGGTAAATATTTCACCGGCGACGGCTGTCGCCGCGACAAGGATGGTTATTACTGGATCACTGGCCGCGTGGACGACGTGATCAATGTTTCCGGTCACAGGCTCGGCACGGCGGAAGTGGAATCCGCATTGGTCGCGCATCACAAGGTGGCGGAAGCCGCCGTCGTGGGCATGCCGCACGACATCAAGGGCCAGGGAATCTACGCCTATGTGACGCTGAAGGCGGGCGAAACCGGTTCGGACGCGCTTGCGGAGGAACTCAAGAAATTCGTCTCGAAGCATCTGTCGCCGATCGCGCGACCCGACGTGATCCAGTTCGCGCCCGGCCTGCCCAAGACGCGCTCCGGCAAGATCATGCGAAGGATTCTCCGCAAGATCGCGGAAGGCGACATCTCGAATCTCGGCGACATTTCCACCCTCGCCGATCCCGCCGTGGTCGACGATCTGGTGAAGAATGCGAAGAAGGCATAGTCCTGAACGTTCACATTCGAGGGGGGAATAGACATGTGGAGAACGATCGGCGGCGTGGTCGCGGGGCTCGTCGCGTGGATTGTGATTGTTTCGCTGCTGGACCGCGCCATGCGTTACGGCTGGCACGATTATGCGGCCGTATATAAGGCCATGACGTTTACGCTCGCCATGATGATCGCGCGGCTTTCGGAGAGCGCGGTCAGTTCACTCGCGAGCGGCTATGTGGCGGCGTGGGTCGGCAAAGGCGGATGGGCGCCGCTAATTGCAGGAACGATCATATTGTTGTTCTTTGCTCCGTATCACTTTTCGATCTGGAGTCACTTCCCGATCTGGTACCACCTGACCTTCCTGATTTCGTTGCCGCTGTTGAGTTTCGTGGGCGGCACGCTTTGGCGCGCGAAACCTGCGACGGCCTAGGGAGCAACAGGCTCTTCCACCCGAGTTTCCCTACGAGCTTTTCCGACCGAGCGCTTCCGGATTGACGACATTGATCGGGCGGCCCGAAGCATACGCCACAATCTGATCGAAGATATCGGAGAATTGCAGCTCGTATTCCTCGCGCGTCACATAGCCGATATGCGGCGTGCAGACGACGTTGTCCATCGTCAGCAACGGATATTGCGGATCGGTCACCGGCTCGTCTTCATACACATCGACGGCGGCCATGCCGGGGCGGCCGGATCGCAATGCGCTGACAAGCGCACCCGGCACGATGAGGCCGGCGCGGCTCGTGTTCACGATCAGTGCAGTGGGCTTCATGCGCGCGAGATCGCCCGCGGTCACGATGCCGCGCGTCGCATCGACGAGGCGCATATGAAGCGAAACGATATCGCAGGTCTCGAAGAATGCATCCTTGCCGGATGCTGTCGCGTAACCGTCGGCGCGGGCCCGCGCGAGCGAATCTTCGCGCGCCCACACGAGCACCTTCATGCCGAACGCGCTGCCATACCCCGCGACCACGCTGCCGATGCGGCCATAGCCGAAAATGCCCAGCGTCTTGTCGCGCAGGCTATTGCCGACCCCGATTTGCCAGCGGCCCGCCTTCATGGCGGCCACCTGTTGCGGAATTTGGCGCATGCCTGCCATCACCAGCGCCCAGGTCAGTTCGGCCGCCGCGTAGGAAGGCGTGTCGGAATGCATGTTCGACGACACGATCACGCCGCGCCGCGTGCATGCCGCGATGTCGATATGCGGATAGACGCTGCGCTGGCTGATGAGCTTCAGCCGGTCCAGCCGATCCAGCAGCGGCGCCGTGATCTTCGTGCGCTCGCGGATCAGCACGAGGGCTTCGGTGTCTTTCAGGCGCGGCGCGAGCGCGTCCGTCTCCTGCACGTGATCGGTCCAGACTTCGACGTCGTGGCCCCTGAGCTTTTGGAAGCAGGCCAGCGTCCGCAACGTGTCGTGATAATCGTCGAGGATCGAAATTTTCATTTCGCGCGCGCGGTTCCCGCTTCGCTGCGCTGCCGCAGCAAGGCCCGGCCCGAAGCCGTGATCGTCACGACGGCGCGGCCGCCCGACTTCGCGCGCGTCACCAGTCCGCGATCGTTCGCTTCCTCCCACACCGGCAGCCTGGGACAGGAGGTGCGCCACGCCTCCATCACTTCGGCGTAGTCTTTCTCGCCGTCCGCCACATAGGCGAGAAGATCGAGGATCAGCGCATCGACTGCGTCGCTCACGGATGCGCGCCTTCTTTCATCATCGGCGTTGCACCTTCCTCCGGCGGGATCGGCACCAATGCACGATACGCGAAGGCGGATGGGGATAGTATCAGACCATAGAGGATCGGGGCGAACAGGATGGCGGCGGCGGTGCCGTAAGCCGCATAAAATGGAAAGTTCTTCATCTGCGGCGCAAACTGCGCCGGTCCGCGGGCCGGCAGCTTCCCAGCCGACATGGCGATATGCGCCAGGATCGGGCCCATCAGAGAGATCATCGCAATCATCTCCACGACAAGAATTGGAATAAATACGACGACCGAAATGAAAACGATGCGCCAGAAATTGCCCTTAGTGAGCTCCCAGCTTCGGTAAATGCCGAAGCGGTGTTCTGCGACTGTGACCGGCACGACGAGATAGGACAACCGAACAGCAACGTAGCACCAGACAAGAGCAACAACGACCCCGATGACCACGGCCGCTTCCGCCATCCACCCAAGCGCCGCTTGCGGAATTATGTGTGACTGAATTGCCCCCGTCACTGCGGCGTAAACGATCGCTCCCACGGCAGCGCCTGAGAGCAGGATTGCAATGATCGAGATATACATCAGCGAGTACAGGATCAAATAGGCGCCGATCACGCGGAACTCCGCCGCGCCCAGCCAGAAATAGACAAAGCGGGGCCCCTTGCGCAGTCCCAGCGCTTCCTTCGCAACGCCGACTTTGATCATGGCGTAGACAAGAAGAAAAAGGATATTGAGCAGACCAATCCACCGGAACAATTCCGGCGGCATCTGGTCATCGGCCGGCGGCAAATGTTGCGCGGTCCTTTCCGCAAGTCCCTGAAGGACCGCAAAAAACGGCGCGAAGAAAAAGAAGAACCCCGCGGCCCAAGCGACGATCGGCAACCAGAGCGTGCCCAACAGCGGCAGATAGTGGCTGAACACAAATCCGACGGCGCGGCCGATCGTTCCAAATACCGGAATCCTGCCCATCTGCCTGCCCCGCCCGATGCTCCTTGAGCACCATACCACAACACGGGCTCGACCGGCAGCGGGTTGCGCGTCACGGAAAATGGCGGCTCTGCGTCGGCAGTGTTGTCAAAGCTGATGAACGATCGCGTTCAGATCGACGAGCGGCAACGCAATCCGGATCAGGAGCACGCCCACCGCGATGCCGACGATGACCGTCACGGTCGCGCCGACAAAGCGGAAGATGTTGACGCTGCGGCCGAAGCTCAGCCCGATCGCATGGCTCAGGCGTCCCAGCACGAAGGCGGCGCAGAGAATCTCGACAACCATCCGGCTTTCGCCCAGCATCTCCAGCAGCGCCGCGCAGACGACGAAGATGGCGGCGTTCTCCGCAAGGTTGCCGTGACGCCGGATGGCGCGCAGCATGTTGTCATTGCCGCCGTCACCCAAAGATTGCCGATTGCGACGCCGCGCGAACACGACGGTCAAGAGCAGGAACATCTGCAACACGATCAACACGCCGGCCGTCAGGGCAGAGACGGCGGGAATTGCGAGAGTCGGCATCAATATCTCCTCCTCAAAAATTTTCGAAAAACTACTTCCCTCTACCCCGCAGAGTGAGAGGGAAAAAAAGTCACTTCAAATTATCCGTCTCGCGGATGAATGTCGCCACATTGTCGTGCAATTCCTTCAGCGCCGACTCGTGCGCATAGACCATGTGGCCCGATTCGTAGAAGCGGAATCGGATATTGTTCTGCAGTTCGGGCGGAATCTGCAGATGCTTCATCTCGTACATGCCTTCGAAGAACGGCGTGGCGAGGTCGAAATAGCCCGCGTTCAGCATCACCTTGAGGTTGGGATTCAACTTCATCGCCTGGGCCAGATCCGGCATCACGTTGGGCGATTGCGGCAAGGGAATCTGCGAGCCCGGCGGCGTGTGCCGGAAGTTCCAAAATTTGAACACGCTCGCTCCGGGCTTGTAGGTGCGGTTCTCGCCGAACTTCAGATCCTTGCGCACATAATCGTTGAAGGCGGACACATAGGCCGAACTGATGGACGCGGATTGCGGATCGTAATCGGACTCTTTGGCAAGCGGGTCGAGGTCGGGACCCGAAAATCGCGTGTCGAGGCGGCCGGTGGTCGTTTCGGTATCGCCCTGCAGGTTTTGCTCGAACTCTCCGCCATTGACCCGCAGATCGGCCTTCAGGATATAGGCGACCGGCAACCCAGTGTACCGATGCAGTTTGTCCGCGATCGCCGCGCGCTGGTCTTCCGGCAACGCCGCGCCTTGCTCCAGCGCCAGCGCGTAATCGTTCATGGCGAACCGCTCCACATCGTCGAGCAGCGGCTGCAAGCCGCCCTGATAATCCGGCAGCTTGTGGTGATACCACGCGGTCGCCGCATAGGTCGGCAGCGCCAATATGTAAGGCATGTCGATGCCGGGATTGAATTCCGGACCGTCCACGCTCGCATCGTAGCTCAGGATCTGCGACAGCAGGATCACGCCGTTGAAGTCGACATCGCGCTCTTTCTCGAGGACGTTGATCAGCGCCGCCGAGCGCGTCGTGCCGTAGCTTTCGCCGAACAGATATTTCGGCGAATTCCACCGGCCGTATTTGGACAGAAACGCAGTGATGAAATCGGCGAAGGCATGGGAATCCTCGTCGACGCCCCAGAACGCTTTCTCCTTGTCCTTGCCCGCGAGCCGTCCGAAGCCCGTTCCGGGCGCATCGATGAAAACGAGATCGCTCGCGTCGAGCAGGCTGTAGTCATTGCCGATCAGCTTGTAAGGCGCGGCCGGCGAATGGGTGTTGTCCGCGGTGACCACACGGCGCGGTCCGAACGCACCCATATGCAGCCATACGGTCGCGGAACCGGGCCCGCCATTATAAAGAAACGTGATCGGCCGCCTTCCCGCTTCGCCGTGCTTGAAATAGGCGACATAGAACATCGCCGCTTCCGCGTCGGGATTCTTGTCGTCTGCGGCGGGCTTGGCCGCCGGCTTGTCGCCCGAAGCGGTCGCGGTATCGGCGGCGACGGCTTGCGCCGCGTCGTCCCAATCCCTGGGATGGACGACGATCATGCCGGCGACGGCGTCATAGGACACGCCATGGCCTTCCACCGTGACCGAGCCGTGGCTCATGCTCGCTTCGGGCTTAAAATATTTTCCGCCGGGGGATTCGGGCTTGGCGACCGCTTTTTCCTGCGCCGCTGGCTTGCCCTTCGGCGGCAACGGAGCCGCCACAGCGGAAATCGCAACGGACGCAATGGCAAACCCAAGCGCGACCGCCGGGATCGCAGCATAAACCCTCTTCATGGAACCCCTCAGCAGTGGCGCGGTCCAGCCGTGCCGCACGTTTGGGGCCATCTTAACCGAGAGAATGCCGGCCGTAACAGCCTTGGGATCGAACTCGCGCGATTTTGTAGCGGCGCCGAAGCCGGGTCCCAGGCGATCAGGCTGCTGCCGACTGTCGCGCACGATAGAACGGCTTGTCGCCCAGGACCGTCGCGCGATGCATGATGCGCCGGTTGGGGAGATAGTCGTTCACCGCGTAATGCTGCGTGCAGCGATTGTCCCAGAAGGCGACGCTCCCCTTCTTCCAGCGCCAGCGCATCGTGAACGGCGGTTCCTGGATATGCTCGTGGAGAAATTTCAACAGCAGCCGGCTCTCCTTGCCCGAAAGGCCCAGGATGCGCGTGGTGAATCCGAAATTGACGAAAATGCCATTCTCGCCCGTCTCGGGATGAGTGCGGATCACGGGATGGACGACGGGAGGATTTTCCTTCCGCGCTTTGGCATAGAGATCCTCGCCGGCATTTTGCGCCACCAGCCGCTTCGGCGAAAAGCCGCGCATGAAATCATGCTCGGCGTCGAGCGTGCCGAGAAATTCGCGCAGACGCGGCGACAGCGCGTTGTAGGCCGCGGTCATGCTGGAGAACATCGTGTCGCCGCCTTCCGGAGGCAACTCGCGCGCATGCAGGATAGTGCCCAGCGGCGGCGTCTCGATGAAGGTGACGTCGGTGTGCCACGCGTCGTTGTCCGTCGGGTTGTTTGCGTGGTTGTCGAGGATCAGCACCTCGGGCACGGAATCGATCTGCGGATAGAGCGGATGGACATGCAGCGGCCCGAAGCGGCGCGCAAAATCGCGCTGCTGCGTCGGCGTCATATCCTGGTCTTCGAAAAACAGGACCTTGTGCTTGAGAAGCGCCGCACGAATGGCGCCGATCGTCCGCGCATCGAGCTCGCGCGACAGGTCGACGCCGCCAACAACCGCACCGATGGTCGGCGTCACCGTTTCAATCTGCAGATTCCCGATTTGCGTCATCGCCAGGGCCCCGATCGGCGGTTCACCAGTTGAGCGCCGGATAGCCATGTTCCAACATCCAGACCGCCCGCGCCAGATGGCTTTCGGCGATCTGGATGGCGCGATCGTGCTCCGCCGACACGTCGAGGCCGAAAATCACCCGCGCCATTTCGGGAGGGTTGGCGCCTTCCGAGCAGGCATCGAGCAGCCGCGCATACAGCGTCAGATGCTCCCGATCGTAAGTCGTCACCTCGCCGGACCAGGGACACAGCGTCCAAAGCCGCCCCGTCGGCGCGGTTTTTCGGTCTGCCATGGTTCGCCCGCCTCATGGATGCGGCAGGAACAATACACGAGTAAATAGATATAGTAAAAGGATTTATTGACGTCCGTTTTTTCGCCTCTCCCGCGAAGGGCGAGAGGCCGAGGATACGCTAGTGACTCCGAGTTGCCCCTGGCGCCGTTCAGCCGGTCACCTACAGATTCGAAATGGCGCTTTACGCGGCAAGCCTTATCGATTGATCTCGATCAACAAGACCCAGGCATTTGCGCCCGCCGCGCCGAACACAAGGAGGATGCCAAGGGGGAGAATGTAGAGCGCGCGCTCTTGACCGAGGATGGCCAGCGCGAGCCCACCGACGCCGATGACTGCCATCGCCAAACGATTGAACCAGATCATTCTGGCCGATGCATTGCGATAGTCCGGTTCGATGAGCCGAAGATAGCCATTCTGAAGTGGAATCAGCAACGCAAACGTCGCTCCGCTGATCGTGAAGATTTCTGCGCCTAACCACCGCTCCGGCTGTCCCGGCACGAGCGGGAGCGACGCCACCACGATGACAAGGAACAGCATAACGAGTGCTTCGAGCCCGCGATCCGCCATGCGGCCGAGCGAAAGAATTCTCGCTTGGTTCACCGAAACGCTGACGAACAGCAACCCTGCGAGCGCCGCTGCGGCTCCCAACTCGCCCAGAAAGAAATTGCTCCACGCTGACAATCCGGACCCACCGACAAAGTGCCCATCGACCATAGTCGGCGGATTAACCACTTTCCACCCGCCTGCGACTTTCAGAGCGTCTGCTCCCGGACTCATGCATCTTTCGCGGAATGAGCACCCCCTCGCCCTCCCCTCGCCCTGAAGTGGGAGAGGGGAGATTTTCCATGACGATCTGCCTCAGCCCGCGAAACGCGCGCGCGCCGTTTCGCTCGCCTGGCGCACCGCTTCGGGCGAATAACCCGCCTGCTCGCACAGACTCAGCATGTCGTACCACAGCGTTTCGCCCGCCATCGCGCCGTCGCGGAATTCGATGCGCGCCACGAAAGGCAGCGCGATGCGCTTGCCTGTGGGAGGCAGACCGAGAAACGGTCCTTTCGACGTCGCATGCAAAGTCGCCCAATGCACCAGCGTATTGCCTTCGATCACCTCGCCTTCGATGTCGAAGGTCTGGTCGGGAAAATTGACGTAGGACGCCGCATATTGAAGCTTGACCTGGTCGCGGCCGCGGAAGAAGAGGCCTGTCGGCATGTGCCGATAGGTGCCGTCCGGCAGATAGGTGCTTGCGGCCTTGGCCGAGTCGTGGGCCAATTCGGCTTCGACATGGGTCCGGTAGATTTTCATGATCTCGTCGCGCGTCATAGGGACCTCCACAAACAGACTACGAGTCTGTAAATACAGACCCACAGTCTGTTCGTCAAGCGCAAGGGTTTCCGGGCCATGGTGAGCCAGGCCGAACGGCGCGCGGGCACCGTGCGCGCAATCGAGGAGGCGGCCCGCAAGCTGTTCGCGACGCGGGGCTTCGCGGAGACGACGATCGACGACATCGCGACGAAGGCCGGCGTCGCCAAAGGCGCGTTCTATCATCACTTTTCGTCGAAGGAGGAAATCTTTGCCCGCGTTCTGGAGACCATCCAGGCGGAACTTGCGGCCGCGCAAATCCCTGCGGCGTCGGCGAAGGCGCGCGACCCGCTGGATATGATCGCCGCCGGCGTGCTCCGCTATCTGCTGGCGATATCCGAGCCGGACATCAAGCGTATCCTCCTGATCGACGGCCCGGTCGTGCTCGGCTGGCGCAAATGGCGCGAAATCGACATGCGCTATTTCGGCGCGCTGACGAAGGCGGCCTTGGCCGGCGCGCTGGGCGGCACCGTACCGCCGCGCGAGATCGAGCCGCTGGCGCATCTTTTGATGGGCGCGATCATGGAGGCGGCGCTTGTGTGTGCAACCGCGAAAGCCCCCCGCAAACAGGCGAAAGAACTTTCGGCCGGTATCCGGGCTCTGCTGGGTGGCCTGGTGCGTCCTGCTTAGGGGAGCGTGCCCAATCGATCGGCGGGCCTGTCAGGCCAATGTCCGGCGCGATCATCGTTAAACATCAGGAAACCAAGAGCGGCGACGACGAGCACGAGCCCGGCCAATACGATGGCAAGTCGCGTGTTGGTCCCGCCATCGTTCAATTCGTTCTCCAATTCGAAACCTCATTCGAGAACGGCCTTCGCGCGGCGCGGTTCCTCGGCTACATTGGCGCCAGAACGCAAGACGGGTTGGGGACGCACAAATGCTAAGTTGGAAAATCGGCGACGTCACGGTGAGCCGGCTGGTCGAACTGGAAATTCCCGTTCCCTACAACGAGAAATACTCGTTCCTGAAAGAGGCAACGCCCGAACGCCTGCGCGAAATGCCGTGGCTCTATCCCCATTTCGTGACGGAAGAGGGCGCGCTATTGCTCTCGATCCATGCCCTGCTCGTCGATGCGCCGGGCATGAAGCTCGTGGTCGATACCTGCATCGGCAACGACAAGGCCCGCAACCTCCTGCGCGGGCAGGAACTGCACACGCCTTTCGTCAAGCATCTGGCCGAGGCCGGATTCGGACGCGACCAGGTGGATGCGGTCGTGTGCACGCATCTCCATGTCGATCATGTCGGCTGGAATACCATGCGCGAGGGCGACAAATGGGTCCCCACCTTCCCCAAGGCGCGTTATCTGATCGGGCGGCAGGAATTCGAGTACTGGAGCGGTGAAAAGGAAGAAGAAGAGCAGCAGGAAATTCTCGCCGATTCCGTGAAGCCCATATTCGACGCAGGGCTGGCCCAGACGGTGGAAATGGATCACCGCATCTCGCCCGAGCTCCGGCTGATGCCTTCGACCGGACACACGCCGGGCCACGTTTCGGTGGTGATCGAATCGCGGGGCGAAACGGCCATCATCACGGGCGACATGATGCACCATCCCTGCCAGATCGCGCATCCCGAATGGGCGCCTTCGTTCGACGGCGACAAGGACGCGGCCGGCGCGACGCGGCGGGCACTCATCAAGGACTGGGCCGATCAGCCCATTCTCGTCATCGGCACGCATTTCTCCGGGCCCACCGCGGGCCGCATCCGGAAAGACGGCGCAAGCTATCGCTTCGAGGTGTGAGACGAAGGGGAGTTCGATGCGGCTGGCAGCGATCGGCTTTCTCGTCGGGGCCATGTCCATCGGCCCGGCCATGGCGGCCGATGCTCCGGACCCACTCTCGGGATGCACCGACCTGAAGAACATTCCTCCCGGCGCGCGGATCGATACCTGCAAGTCGCTGCTCGCTGCGGGCACGCTCACACAAGACCAAACTCACACGGCGTTGCATGGTCTGGGCGTGGCCTATGCACAACAGGGCGATTTCACCTTTGCGATCGACACGTTTACCACCGCGCTCGCATCCTATCCCGACGACTCTCAGGAATATCTTTCTCGCGGCGCCGCTTATCTCGCGTCGGGGCGCAACGATCTCGGACTGGCCGACTACGACAAAGCCGTCGCATTGCAGCCGAAGCACAGCTACCTGATGCGCGCCACGGCCTATTATGTTCTTCACAAATACGCTCTCGCCGTCGCCGACTGCGACGCCGAATTGCGGCTCGTGCCCGACGACGCGGACGCGAAGAAGCTTCGCGATAAGGCTCAGGCGCATGTCAACTGAACACGGCGCGCCGGCACAGTCTCACCTCTTCGCGTAATCTTCCATCGCCTGCGCCATTTTGATGTCGTTCTCGGTCACGCCGCCGGCGTCGTGGGTGGAGAGCGTCACGTCGACGGTTTTGTAAACGTTGAACCATTCGGGATGGTGATCCATCTTCTCGGCCAACAGCGCCACGCGCGACATAAAGCCGAACGCGTCGTTGAAATCCTTGAATTCGAATTTGCGGGCGATGGCATCGCGGCCCTTGACCTCGTGCCAGTGGGACAGCCCCTTGAGTGCAGCAGCGCGGGCATGTGCTTCGAGCTTTTTCATGGGTTCGGACCTTCAGGGTGAGGGGCCGAGTTTAGCCGATTGCGGATATAAGGTCGCCCGTGCGATTTGAGGCGCAGAACCCATCAAATTAATCGGCTACCCAAAAGTCAGGCGCCTTGACGCTCATTTTTGACCAATTTTGACCGGATTTGACACGTTTTTTGACGACGCCGGATCGGCACGCCACTATCGTCGGATGATAATTTTGGTGCGCCTGATGCGCCCCAGGGGGCCGCGTGGCGTATGAATCGATCCACGGAGGCCGCGAAATGACGACCTATCTCATCGACGATGACAGCTACGACACGACTGCTGCGTCCACCCCCGCCTTTACCCTCGGCAACAGCGACGACCTGCTCCTCACCAGTGCCGGACAGCTCCTGGCCACCGGCAGCAACTCGACCGCGCTGGTCATCGACGGTGTCACCAACGAAGCCACGATCCAGGGTCTGGTCTATGGCACGGACTTCGGCATCGGCGTGACGAGCAGCTCGACCGCAACTCTGTACGTGACGAGCAACGTATCGGGTGAAAATACCGGGATTCACATTCAGGGCTCGGGCGCGACCGCGAATGTCACGATCGAGGCAGGCGGTGTCGTTGAGGGCGGAAGCGACGACGGGATCTATGTCGACAATAACAACGACAATTTCACGATCGACGGCGCGGTTTCCGGCGCCAATTACGGGATCAATATCGAGAGCGGCGGCGCTGCAAACGTCCTCATCGGAGCAGGCGGTTCCGTATCGGGCATAAATGGCGGCATCAATTTTTCGAGCAATCTTTTGACGTCGTCGCTATTGACGATTGACGGAAGCGTTTCATCCGCCTCCGGCACGGGGGTCATTCTCAGTTCGCAATACGCGCAACTAAACGTCGTCGGCGAGGTCCAGGGCGCCTTCGATGGCATTCTTTCTACGAACGATTACGCGTCAATCAATATCGACGGTGTTGTGCAAGGAGGAGGCGCAGGCGGTCAGGGGAGCGGGGTCGGTGTGCAGATCGAGGGCAGCGAGTCGTCGCTGGTCGACGATGGAGAGATTCAGGGCTCCGCCTCTTCCTATGGTATCTTGGTCTCGAACGAATCCTCTGCGATCGGCAGTGACACGGTCTACATCGGCGCTCGGGGCGAAGCGACCGGAGTCTACGGCGTCTCCTTCGAGGGCACCGGTACGAGTTCCATCACGAATGACGGCCATATTTCCGGATCCTATATCGGGCTCGAGGTTGCTGGCAGTGTCCAGGATGTGGTTATCAATGACGGCGTTATTTCCACGGGGGGCGGCGAGTCCAACGGACTCGCGGTCGACCTGGCCGACGACTCGGACGTCGTCCTGCACAATGCGGGCCTGATCAGCGCTCCCGGCGTGGCAATTCAGGCCTTCCTAGGGACAACCGCTACGATCGAAAATACGGGCACCATCCAGGGTGAATTGGTCGTGAACGGTGCCACCGTCGATGTGGAGAATGCGGGCATTTGGGAATCGTCTCTCGGACTGGATATCGGAGGCGCCGGCAACAACACGCTGACCAATTCGGGGACCATCCATGGCCCGATCACCTTTGGCAGCGGTGCCAACACGATGACGAATTCGGGAGCGATCACCGGTAGCGTGACGTTTACGGGCACGGGCGATGTGCTCACAAATAGCGGGGAGATTCATGGCCTCGTCACGATGGGCACGAACGATACCATCAGCAACAGCGGCACGATCCACGCGAGCCTCATTCTGGGCACGGGCGACACGCTCGACACCAGTGAAGGTGTGATCACGGGCAAGGTGACGGCCGCCAATTCCGACACTTTCGATTTCACGGGATCATTTGGTCACAACACGATCGCGTCGTTCGTCGCATCCGGAAATTCCCACGACACGATCAGTTTCAATTCCGACGACTTCGCCAACTACGCGGCTGTCCAGGCGCATATGGCGCAAGTCGGCACAGACGTAGTAATTACACTCGATGCCGGAGACACGATTGTGCTGCTGCATCAGACGCTCTCGCATCTCACGACGCACGATTTTGCGTTCACATAGGTTCGGGTTCCTTCAAATTTCTTGCTGATTGCCCGATTGATTGATTCATTGATGGCACCGGGAGGTGCTTCGATGAGTGATCTGTTTTGGCTATCGCAGGCGCAGATGCGCCGCATTGAACCTTTCTCTACACTTTCTCACGGCGACGAGCGGGTCGACGACCGATGCGTGGTCTCGGGCATCGTCTTCGTGATCGGGAACGTCCTGCGCCGGCGCGATGCGCCCAAGGACTATGGCCCGCACAAGACGATCTACAACCGTTTCGTCCGCTGAAGCCGTTTGGGAGCGTTCAATCGGATCTTTGCGGAATTTGCGAGTAAGAGCGCCAGGTCCGATCGATCGATGATCGACGCTGCGCATCCGTAACCGCTATGACCGCTGCGTACATACGTTCTTCTCAGCCATCTGCATCGCTGCTACCGTCATCTTCTGGATCAATCAATGAGCCCTGAACCCAGTTCCATGGATTGGTCAAAAACCGAGGCTCCCTCGCTCGACGATTTCGAGCTGCTTGCGCGCGACGCGTTCGCGGGTCTGCCGGAGGAGTTCCGCGCGCTGGTCGAGGGCATCGTGTTCGCGGTCCAGGATTTTCCCGATCCTGACGTGATGGCGGACATGGAACTCGAAAGCGAGTTCGAGATCCTGGGCCTGTTCCACGGACCCGATCTCGCCGCGCGGGAAAGCAATGCCGGCGCCCCCGATCCCACCGTGATCCTGCTCTACCGCCGCCCGATCCTCGATTACTGGGCCGAGCATCACGAGAAACTGGGCGACATCGTGCGCCACGTACTGATCCACGAGATCGGCCACCATTTCGGCCTCTCGGACGACGAGATGGAAGGGATCGAAGGCGCGGCGGATTAGGCCAAGTCCGATTTCAGGTCGTGAAGTTCGCCGCGCTCAACTGCGCGAGGTTGCTGCCTCCGGTGATATCGATAACAAGATCTTGCCCGGCCTGGTAACCCGCGACGCCGTTTTCATCGACGATCAGAAAGGTATGCCCTGCAAGATTTCCGGTGCTGGGCGTGAACAGAACGGCGTCCGTCGGATGAAGCTGGTTCACGCCGATCGCAGTGGCAAGGTTCGCGTCGAAATTGCCGCTCGTCAGTTTGCCCGCCGTGACCGCTGCGTCCACCGCACCCACATGCAGAAGATTTCCCTGCAAGACGAAATTGTCGGTCAGCGCGTCGAACCCGACGATGGTGTCGTGGGTCGTGCTCGTCGAATCGTCGACAAATGTGTACACGAACGTATCGGCGCCGCCATTGCCGGTCAGACGATCGGCGCCGCCTCCCCCGTCGAATGTATCGTTTCCCGCACCGCCGGTCAGAATATCGTTGCCCGCTCCCCCGTTCAGCACAAAATTGCCGTCGGTCTCATTCGAGCCGTTGAAGTCCAGTGTGTGGGTGGGGCCAAGCACCGACGCATCGATCGTCAATGTCTGCCCGGCCGCGACATTCGCATCGACCGTCGTCAGTTTATAGCTGAACCCGTCGTGCAGTTCGATCGCTTGAATGTTCTGGATCGTCGACGCGCCGAACGTGAAGCCGCCGGAATAGTCGCCCGTCAGATAAAGAATATTCGTACCGCCGCCGCCGTCGATGTGGTCGGCCTTGTTGAGCGGAGTTCCATTGAAGAAAACGATCGAATCGTCGCCGCTGCCGCCATGGATGCTGTCCACGTTCGCATTCATGAGGATCGTGTTTTCGCCGGCACCCGTGTCGACGACATATTTTCCGACCGTATCTTGCGCGATGTTGAGCAACAGACTGTCGGTCGCGAGCTGCTGCGCGGCATTTATCGTCATCTCCTGACCGGTTGCGACCACGCCTTGCTGGATGACGAAGTCGTAGCTGCCGCCTGCCCCAAGAACGATTTTCTGAATGTTCTGCATCATCGTCGAAGTAATGGTCAATCCGGCGGAATAGTCGCCGCTCAGCTGCAGGGTATTGGTTCCCGTCCCTCCCTCTATCGACGCCGTGTCGTCGAAATTGTCGCCCATCTCGATCTTATCGTTGCCGGCGCCTGCATTGATCGCATCGCCCGTGCCGCTCATGGCGACGATGGTGTCATTGACATTCGTTCCGACGATGACGTCGCCCCCGTCAGCGGTGCCGTCGATGACGAAGGAGTCCTGGGGTGTCCAGTCGACAAAACTCAGGCCATTGCCGAAAAAATCGTGACTTGCACCGAGGTCGACATGCACGGTGTCCGCATTGCCGTCGCCGGTGATCGTGGCGGTTTGGCTGATCTTGCCTTCGCCGAATTGATCGGCGAGGAAGCTCGCGGTCGATGCTGCTCGCGTCTCGAAGGCGATCGAGGGCACGCCGGAAACGGTATCCGATTCATAGTTCGTGGTTTGGGTTACGATAATCGGACCGCTTATCGACAACAGACCGCCTTGTGCCATGTCGAAGCCGCCGACATAGCTATCCTGCGGCGGCGCGCCGTCTTCGACGATTTCATTGACTGCGATATCTTGTGCCTTGATCATTTCGCCAATCCCGAATGAAGGTTAAGTCCCATACGCGAAGCGCGGCTGAAATCCGGCTGTTGCGCGCACGCGACAGGGCCGGTCGCTCTTAGCCGAACGTGAAGTCCGCTGCGGAAAGATGAACCATGTTGATCCCATGCAGTTCGATCGTGCTGCCGGGTTCGAGCGTGATCACCGTGTTCGTCCCCACTTCCGTCATGTGGGTCTGAAGCTCGGCATAACTCGTGAAATCGCCGCCCGAGAATGCGATCGTGTCGTGTCCGGGCCCGGTCTTGAAGCCGTTGATGACGTCGTTGCCGAAGCTCGCGTCGAAGTAGAAGTGGTCTCCCACGCCGCTCAAATAATAGGTATTGCTGCCCAGTCCGATGACGAACGTGTCGTTGCCGCTTCCGCCATAGATGCTGCCGATCACGATCCCATTGCTGTTGTCGAAAACATCGGAACTCGGTGTGCCGTTCGCGGTCGCAAAATACACGTTGCCATGAATCGTGCCCGTGTTCGTGAGCATTTCGTTGACGCCCATGCTGACGGCGCCGAAGATGCTACCGGCATTGACCAGCGTGTCGCCGCTGGCCGGACCGGAGCTGCCGCTGAAGCTGACGCCGTCGTGAATAGTGCCGTCATTGTCGACGACATTGCCGACGCTCGAGGTCGTCGCCGATCCGAAGGAGATCCCACCCGAAATCGAGCCGGTGTTCGTTACCGAACTGGAAACCGTTCCGATATCGAGCTGGCCGTTCCAGTTGCCGTTGTTCTGGACGGAAAGCTGGTCGCTGGCCGAGTCGACGTTCAGATTGCCGTGCACTGTTCCGGAATTTTCGATGGTCACGTCGGCGCTTTGGTTCGTCAAACTGATTGCTACCGGTCCCGATTCCGTGGAAATCGATCCCGAATTCTGGACCGCGATGTCGGTAGAATCGTTCAGTGCAAGTCCGCTGATTGTTCCATCGTTTATGAGTGTCAGAGTCGACGATCCGGCGATGTCGACGCCTTCGGTATCTCCCGAGACGTGTCCGCCGTTCTTGATTGAGTCGCCGCTGCTTTGCTGCACATATATGCCGTCGGTCGCTCCGAACACGTCGCCTTTGGCCGAAATATCGATTTGCTCTGCTTGACTGCCGTCCAGTTCGATGCCGACTGCGCCGCCTTCGCTCGCAGCTTCGACCGATCCGTTGACGTGAATAATATCTCCATAACCGTTCGCGGCAATTCCGACGTCCGCGCCGCTCACCGTTCCGGCGACCGCCACGGAGTCGCCCTGCCCCTCCAGATATATTCCCGTGTTGCCGTTCACCGCGCCGTTCACGATCACCGTGTCTGCGTCGTCGGAGACTTCAATTCCCTCGATGCCCGAGCTCACTTCGCCGTTCACGATGAGACTCGATCCGTAACCGCCAAACATGAACACGCCGTCACCCTCGGCGCTGTAGACCGTGCCGTCGATCGTTGCGAATTCATCCTGGCCGGCCATCTGGAGGCCGATGCTTCCCGCGCCTAACGCGACGAGCGAGCCCGTGCTCGCCAGAAATAACGTATCGTTCGATCCCGTCATGTCGAACGTGTCCACGCCCACCGCGGTCGTTTCCATGGTGGTGCTGATATAGGTATTGGTCATTGCTCGCGCTCCCGGTTACGCAGGAAATGGATACGGCCCGCGAGCGGGGATCATTCGGGCACGCGCGCGCTGGCCGCAAGCACAGCGCAAGCACGCCGAAGCGCACGAAGTTGCACGAAGTTGCCGAGAGTTGACTGCCTGCGCAGCAAGCGAAGACTCCGAACCCTCGCGAGTCGGCGGCTCGGTTACCGCGTCTTGGGCCCTAATAAACCTCGGAAAACGCCACCATCCGCTACAAGATCGGGTCATCCGGGGAATGTCGGTTAAGGCATCCAGGGTTTCAAAATGCCCAAGAAATACTATGATCGATTCCAACTCGGATTCATCGCGGGATTATTTGCTCCGGAGATAAGTCATGAAATTCTCTAAACTGTTTGGCTTGACAAGCGGCCGCACTGCACGAGCATTTGACATTGCCGTCAGCGGGAGCGTGGCGCTCTGGCTGTCCGTCGCGGCGCAGACCGCGACTCCCGCGCTCGGACAAACGCGGCCCGTAGGTTCCGCGTATTGCCAGTCGTTGTTGCTTCAGGCACAGGGTGCGTTGCTTCCGATCAACGGTGCTGTGACGGCAGCGAACCAACTGCTGGCGGCCCAACTCGGTCAAGCACTGGCCGCGAACAATTGCTACGTGCCGCCTGAAATACATTTGCCGGCCCCAGCGAATTTCTCGACTCCCAAAGGTGTGCCCCCAAACGACACGCTGAGAATCGGTTCAGTTACTGTTTCGAATTTCGTCGCACCAGCCGACGGCAACGGTTTTGCGGAAAGTACGGTTGCCGTAATTCCTCCGAACGTAAATTCAAATTGCCCGGCGGGCAAGCTGGTTTTTGGCTCCGCTTGGACCGTCGTCTTAACGGAACTCGATGGTACTTCGAGTACGACTCAACCTTGGCCGCCGACTTTGTCGCCGGCAGGCTCCGGTCCGCCAAACTCCTCGGTGAGGGGGTTGCCTTATCCAATTTTCGACAACCAAATCATCGCGCTTCCGGATGGCTCCGTCATTCACAGCATGGAGGGCGCCACGGCGGACCCGGTCACGCCGTTGCCGTACTGGTGGAATGAGACCGTCGCCTACCCTGCGAAATACGTTCTTTCGAATCTTTCGCAATACCCAGGAATTTTCGGACCGGGAATTCGCGGCAAACTTTTTCTCATGCGCTCGACCGATTGCGGAGTGAAGTGGCAAGACATGCCAAGCATTGACCCCGCGACCCTGACGATTCCGGACCCGTATAACGCCGGTACACCGACGTTGGGCTTATGTGCCCACCCCCGGCTGCATAACGTCGCACAGAATCCCGGCCCGATGACGCTTGTCCCGCCGTTTCCCGTCAAGCGGCCTCCCGTGACGCCTGCCTATGGTGACTCGGATCTCGGCGGTTTCGACGGCCATTCGCTCTTTGTGGATCCTTCCACCAAAACTCTCTACGCATCGGCGTCTTGCACGTACGGAACCGACACGCCCAGTGTCGGCGACACCAACAGCGGAGACCGCAACGTTGGTGTCGCGCTCGCGCTGCTGCCCCCGGGGTCGCTTACTAGCGGCAATTGGCAAGTCATTGGCTACTACGGAAAGCAATTGTTTTGGCGTCAGGCATGGACTTCGTTTCCAGGAAGCAACTCGCCACTGCATTCTGCCAACGGCACGGCGCCCACGATTGCATTGGATGCCGCGACTCTCGTCATGGGCGTTACGACCACGGCTCAATCCTATGGCTTCGCCGCTCCGGGTACCGACGTCACGTCGCCCGTCAATCTCGCTAGTCTCGCTGCGGCGCCGCCTCTTGCTGCCATTGGACTCACCTGCTGCGCCTCTGAGGACATACCGACTGACTTAACGTTAAACATGGGCGGATACGTTTCCGCCGCCCGTTCGGTGGGAACTCTGAAAAATGGGTCGGGGACATCGGAGAATGCACTAATATCCGTTCCATGGCCGAGCGGCTTGCCGAATGCCTCGGAGGTCAACTGGAGTCCGCCCCCGCCGGAGACCAAAGGCCTTCATATGGCATTCCAGATCTATCGAGCCGACGTTGTCGGAACCGGAAGCTTGGTCAATCCAAGCCTGCTGACGACAATCGCATCGCCGAACGCGAACGTGTACCAGGGAACATTCATTGAGGGACCGCCCAATCTGAATGTTGAAATGTATTATTGGCTCGAGCAGCTCGCCGATGATTCGTCGGGCAATAGCGCACTTGCCGACGATTTTCAGGTGAAATACATCCTGTTCGTGAACGGACTTCAGCAGACAACGCCGCAGGTGCTCTCGCTGCAGAATGGACAGCCATACGACTGGAATTACACAGCTAACAATGGAAAAACGACTGCCGGGTTTATCGGCGATTACTTGCATGGTTCTTCCTACTATGACGCCAGCCGGAACTCGGTCGTGTTCGTTGCGACCTGGGATGAAATAAATTTGAAGTCGAACGTGCCCGGTGGGCTGCGTTTCGCGACGGTCACCGTTCCGATAACTTCTGCCTTCCAGTTGGAAAGTGCTCTCGTGAAACCTGCCACGGTGTCGGACACGAAGCCCAATCTCGCAAATATCATTTCGAATTTTTTGTGGCCGTCGCCGAACCGTGAGACCTCTTCACAGGCAACAGCACAGCGTTCAACTCAGGCGCCACACGCCGATTGCGAGCGAGCGCCGTGCTCGAGAGGGCCGGGAGATGCAAGCGCGGGAGCCCATTAGTGGCCTATGACTGAAAGCGAAACGTCTCGCGTAGGCAAGGTTTCCGTCGTTTGTCGCGGGAAATGGTTACGCGTCCAAATCGAATGCCGGAAGGTATTGAGCAATGACGGAAGTAAGCTCTTTGCAATGCTTCGCTTGTGCGACGAATCGGGCGCTAGCGGATTCTGTTCCCACTTCTATCGACAGTACCCAATTCAGCATTTGCGGACATGCAGAGTGACCTGATGCTTGGGACTATCAGCCTTTACGGTGTGACGTGCGATGAACTGCCTTAACCGCGTTCCGTCTTCGGATGCGCGTCGAAATCGGGACCGCGGCTCAACGAACGCGCCAGCGGAAGCGCGAGCAGCAGATCGCCGCCGAGACCGAACGGCGTGGGCCCGATGTCGCGCACCAGATGCTTTCGAATGTGCTCCGGTACGGAGCCTTCCGGCGCAATAGGATTCTGTGCCGCGAGTTCGGCCCAGCGCGCGTCGTCGACCGCGCGATCTCCCGTGAGAACACCAACCCGCTCGCAGAACATGGGCGTGGCGGTCGGTGCGCGTCCGAGGTCGGATCCGGTGATCAGGCACAGCCCGTCGAACGCATTCACCTGCGATCCGCCGAGCCCGTTGAAGATGCCGAACAGCAGCGTTCCTCCGGTCACGTCGGCAGCAATGCAGTAGAGCTGGTTGTGCAGCGGGATCATCCAGCCCTCCACGACCGTGCCGGCGCTTCCCATTGTCAGGCGCATCAATCCGTTCTCGTCTCGCCGGATCATGCCGTGATCGTGCACGAAGCGTCCGGGATGGGTTGGACTCGGCCGGGTCGAGCGGAAAAAACCCTGATAGGCCTTTCCCCGCAGCGCCGAGGTCGCAACCATCTGATCCCAGATGGCGATCGGCAGCCCGGGTGCCTTGTATTTGAGCGTGCCCGGAGTGACGCCGAACAGCTCGGCGAATGCGACCGGATCGCGCTCCCAATCGAGGATGCGAAACTCTTTCACCTGCGTCTGGACGAGAGCCGTTAACCGCGAAATGTTGTGCGGCGTCGGCTGCACGCTGCCGTTCAGCCAGCGGCTCACGACGGATTTGTGCGTGCCCAACTCCGCAGCGAGTTGCGCACTGGTCATCGAAATCATCTTGAGCGCAAGGCGAAGGTTTTCGGAAAACATGGGGATCATTCCGATCGGGTCGTGGGAATCGGCGCGACCCCGGATTGTGATACTAAGATGCGGCTTCACTTGCAATGAAAGCGCGGTCGAGCGGCAGTTTCGTGCCAGCGTATGATTAAGACGGTCGAACGTGAATCGCCCGGGCTCTTTTGTCCGGACCTTGCACATCTGTCGGTAGGACGCGACATCCATCCCGAACTGCGCGCGGGAAGCCCTGCCGCCTGCGCAAGATGAATTACGGCGTGACGATGCTCGCCTCTCCCTTCTGGAAGCAGTTGGGCGAGTCCACGCCCTGCGCCGCGAAGTCGCCGACCCATTCCATGTTCTGCACGACACCGCTCGTCACGTCGCCATAAATGACCTGGTAGGTCCTGCCCTGGAAAGTAAAGGTCGTCGCCGTGTTGGAATAGGAAACCGCGCTCAGCGTCACGGGCGCGAGCGAAGTGGCTCCGCCCTTCGAATTGGGAACGACGAGCTGCGTGTCCGCCTGATAGCCGGTGAAGTCCACCGTGTTGTTCGTCGAGTAGAACGTCGCCGTGCCGATCGTGGCGCCGAAACCGCCGTCGAATTGTGTGGAGAGACCGTCGGGCCAGGGATCGCCCTCGGCTCCGCAGAAGTCCTGGATATGGACGAGATCGGTGCCGGACAAGGCAGGTACCGTCTGCGCGTTGCCCGCGCCGGCAGATGCGAGCGCCATCGCACCCGCGATGAGAAGGGATTTGCCGAAGAATATCCTGCTCATGACATCCCCTTCAATTAATGAGGTCCGCGACGCCGCGGGCCACACAATTCGCCTTCGTGAGACCGCTCGTTGTCGACGTTCCGACGAAAACGAAATTTTTGACTACGCCGCTGCTGATCACGCCGTACGCGATCTTGTAGGTCTCCCCGAAGATCGTGAGTTCCTTGCCCGTATTCGTGTAGGCGCTCGTGCCGTTGAGCGGATTCTGGCTGATTGCGCCCGCGGTCGAATTGGGAACGATGATCTGATCGCTCAGCGTCTGGCCCGCCGCCGTCGCCATTCCGGTCGCGGAATCGAACGTGAGCGTGCCCATCGTGATGCTGTAGGAGCCGTCGAATTGCTTCGTTACGCCGGAGGGCCACGGCTTTGCGGCAAGGCCGCACACATCGATGATGTTGTAAAGATAGGATCCGTTCAGCACATCCGCTGCCGGCGCGGCCCCGGCGCCGGGCGCCGCCAGGAGCAACGCGCAGCCGAAAAGAAGGAATTTCGCTTTCATCTTTGTGTTCCCCTCAAAGACGGTCCGCCTTGCCCCAATTGATGCAATTGGGTGCAGTCGCGCCGCCTTGCGTCGAAGTGTTCATGAATTCGAATTTCTGCGATACGTTCGAGCCGTTCACCGACCCGTAGAACACCTGATAGGTCTGACCTTCGAAGGTGAAGCTCGTCGCCGTGTTCGAGAACGCCGAACTGCTGGAATTGCCGAAGGCGCCGGTCTGCGCGGAGCCGCCGGTCGAGTTGGGCGTGATCACCTGCGTATTGGAGTAAGACCCCGAGAACGACGCCTTGCCGGGAGATTGAACTGCGAAGATGCCGATTTCGGTTTGCGCTTCGCCGTCGAATTTCTTCGTCACGCTGCCGGGCCAGTGCTCCACCGGGAGACCGCAGAACGTGGTAATCTGGAGCCGGTACGAACCGCTGATCGACGGCACCGAGCCGCCGGCCGATACATTCGAGGCGCACACAAGCATCGCCGCGCCCAGCACGAGGCTTCCCATTCGCATGCAAGTTCTCCCCACAGAAAATCGGGGCCCGGCAGAAAGCAACCGGTCATCCCCATTCGCCGAGTGCCCCATTTACTCTTCGTAGCCTATCATAAGATACGTGACAGCTGAAGATGCGAAACGTTAACGACGGCGCATAAATCGGCCCGTCAACCAGCGCGTTTCGGCCGGCGCAATTGGACCGGTTGTGCTTGCTCCGGCAACATAACTATCTGAGGCTTATAATTCATCCTTCCGCCTACCGCAGGCGATACGCCCTCTCGGCCGTGTAGATGCTGCCGTCGGTCGTCAGCACGCTCGAATAGAGAATGAACGCGCCGACTTCGAAAGGCAGGCTTGCGTAGAGCGCGTGATCGGTGAGGAAATCCATCACCCGGCCGCGCGGGCTCGCGCGCAAGCGCGCCAGGGTCACATGCGGCATGAATTTGCGTTCCTCCGCGGGCAGGCCGATACGCTGCAGCGCAGTTTCGATCTTGCGCGCGAGAAACTTCACCGGCCCGGGATCGCGCACCCCCGCCCACAACGCATGCGGGTTCTTGCCGCCGAACTCGCCCACACCTTTGAGCGCGAGTTCAAACCGCGGCGCTTCGATTGCAGCGAGCGCATCATCGATCGCCGCCGCATCGCGGCCGTCCACTTCGCCGATGAAGCGCAATGTGAGATGCAGCTGGTCGCGGGCGCTCCAGCGCGCGCCGGGCACACCCGCCTGCAGCACGGCCAGGCCCTCTGCGACCGCATCCGGCAAAGCGAGCGCGACAAAGAGCCGGATCATGCGGCTTGGGTCCGCGTGAGGCGACCGAGAGGAAGCGTGTTGCGGAACAGGAATGTCACGGTCAGGTAGGCGATGCCCCCCAGTGCAATCGCGACTGCGAGCATGACCACTTCGTGCCATGTGCCGTTATGCACGAGCATCGCACCCAGCTTCGTGCCCAACCACGCGCCGGCGCCGGCCGCGGCGCCTGCGAGAAATATCGGCAGGAGCGAACGCTTGAACGCCGCACTCACCTGAAGCAATCCGTTCTTGCGCGCGAGATAAAGCAGCGCGCCGACATTGACCCAAGCGGCCAGCGCAGTGCCCAGCGCAATGCCCGCGATGCCCAGATGGAAGCCCCACACGAACAGAACCTTGAGCACGATGTTTACCGCGATGGCGGTGACGGTGACTCTCGCCGGCGTCATCGTGTCGTGGCGGGCATAGAAGGTGGATGCGACGATGCGCACCAATGCCATGGCCGGCAATCCCACGCCATAGGCCGCGAGACCGAGAGCCGCGAGCTCCGCGGCGCTTTTGTCGAATGCGCCATGGGCGAAAATCGCGCGCATGATCGTATCAGGGATAGCCACGAACACCACCGCGAACGGCAAGGTGAGAAACAGCGACAGCGCCGCCGCGCGGTTTTGCGCGGAGTCCGATCCCTCGCGGTCGTTGACTGCCAGCCGCGACGACATCTCGGGCAGCAGGACCGTCCCCAGCGCAATGCCCAGCACGCCGAGCGGCAACTGGTTGATGCGGTCGGCATAATAAAGCGCCGTCCGGCTCCCCGTGGCGAGGAAACTCGCCAGCACGGTATCGATGAACGGCGCGATCACGACGCTCGCCGCACCCACCGTGACGGCTCCCAGCGCAATAAAGAATTCCCGGATCTCCGGCGACCAGCGGGGCCATGAAATGCGCAACGAGAGTCCCTCGCGCGCGGCGGCCCAGAGAACAAATGCCAGCTGCGCCACTCCCCCCAGCAACACACCCCAGGCGGCCGCTTCGGCAGCGTTCGGAAACCACGCCGATGCCAGCAACGTCGCAATCATCGCGAGGTTGAGGAAATTGGACCATGCCGCCGCGGCCCAGAACCTGTCGATGGCGTTCAACATCGCCGAAAGCTGCACCACCACCAGCGTGAGTATGAGATAGGGGAAGGTGATGCGCGCGAGATGCACAGTGAGCTTAAGTTCAGCGGGATTTCCGGCAAAGCCCGGCGCCAGCACCCGCACGATCCAGGGCATCGCGATCATACCCGCGACAAGGATCACAAGCTGCGCCAGCATCTGCCAGGAAAATACCCGGTCTCCGAAGTTCGTCGCGGCATCGTGCTCGCCTTTCGCGCGCAACGCGGCATAACGCGGCAGGAAGGCCGGGTTGATCGTACCTTCGCCGAAAATCGCGCGGAAATAATTCGGGAACAGAAACGCGACGATGAACGCATCCGACAACATGGTCTTGCCCAGAATCCACGCCATCAGCATGTCGCGCGCAAAGCCCGTGATGCGCGACAGAAGCGTGAAACCGCCGACGGAGAGCAGGCGTGCGAACATCTAGCGATTGCCTTTGCGCGCTTCCGCGACGAGCTTCAGCACATAGGGATAGAGTCGGTCGGCGACGATCTTCTCGCCGGCGGGGTTGGGATGGATGCCGTCGGCCTGGTTGAGCTTCGGGTTCAGCGCCACGCCGTCCAGCACGAAGGGATAGAGATCGTCGCCGTAAAGCTTCGCCAGTTTCGAATAGATCGGATCGAACTGGGCGGCATATTCCGGACCCAGATTGCGCGGCGCGCGCATGCCCAGCAGCAGCACGGGAATATGCGCCGCCTTCAGCTTCGCGAGGATTGCCGACAGGTTTTTCTCCGTTTGCGACGGGTTGAGGCCCAGCAGCGCGTCGTTCGAGCCCAGTTCGACGATGGCGGCATTGGGATTGTCGGCCAGCGACCAGTCGAGCCGCGAAAGCCCTCCGGCCGAAGTGTCGCCCGATACGCCGGCATTGATCACTTTGGCGTCGATGCCCGAAGCCCTAAGCCGGGCCTCGAGAAGCGCGGTCAGCTCCGTGCCCGGCGGCAGACCGAGCCCCTGCGTCAGACTCGTGCCCAGCGCCAGAATTTTGACCGGCGCGGCTGCCGCCAAAGCGCGACCCGCCATCGCAAGCGACAGGGAAATCAGAATCGGTCCAAGGAAGTGCTTGAATCGCGCGCCGCTCATGCCATATCGCCTAACACGTCCTTCGTCCGCAATCCTCTGCTACTTGGCCTCAAGTCACCCGGATGCACCCACCAGCCGCCGCGATTCGACTGGAAGATGTGCGGCTGACGTTGGCGAGCGCGGCCGGGCCGGTCAACATCCTGGCGGGTGTCTCGCTCGAAATCGCAAGCGGCGAAACCGTCGCGCTGCTCGGACCCTCGGGCTCCGGCAAATCGTCCCTGCTCATGGTGGCCGCGGGGCTCGAAGCGCCGACCTCGGGCCGCATCAGCGTCTCGGGAACCGACTTGACGAAACTCGGCGAGGATGCACTCGCCCGCTTCCGCCGCGGCGCGATCGGCATCGTGTTCCAGTCCTTCCATCTGATCCCGACCATGACGGCGCTCGAGAATGTGGCGGTGCCGCTCGAGTTGTCCGGCGCGAGAGACGCGTTCGCGCGTGCGCGAGCCGAGCTCGATGCGGTGGGTCTTGGGCCCCGCGTCGATCACTATCCCGGGCAATTGTCCGGCGGCGAGCAGCAGAGAGTGGCGCTCGCCCGTGCGATCGCGCCGCGTCCCGCCGTGTTGTTCGCAGACGAGCCCACGGGAAATCTCGACGGCCAGACCGGCGCGGACGTGGCCGATCTGCTGTTCGCGCTGCATGAGCGCGCGAAGACGACATTGTTTCTTGTCACGCATGAAGAAACGCTGGCGCGGCGATGCGCGCGGATCGTGCGATTGAAGGACGGCCGCATTGTGGCGGACGAACGCAGCGCATGAACCGCATCGCGCTCGCGGTTCGGATGGCGCGCCGCGAGCTGCGCGGCGGTCTCGCGGGCTTTCGTATTTTCTTTGCGTGTCTGGTGCTGGGTGTGGCCGCGATTGCCGGTGTGGGCTCCGTGGCCCAGGCGTTGCTGACGGGGCTTGCCGATCAGGGACGCGTGTTGCTGGGGGGAGACGTGGCCGTGCATCTCGTGCATCGGGAGACGACGGCGAACGAGCACGCCTTCCTCGCCGCACGCGGACGCGTGTCGGAAACGATCTCCATGCGCGCAATGGCCTATGCGCTGAAGAACGGCGCGGAGGCGGATCGGCAGCTGATCGAATTGAAAGCCGTCGACGGCGCCTATCCGCTCTATGGCGCGGTGTCGCTCGCGCCGCAGATTTCGTTGCGCGATGCGTTCGCCTGCGCGGCCGACGGCGGCCGGATGGTTTGCGGCGCCGTGGTGGAGCAAACCTTGCTCGATCGCTTGCATCTTTCGCGCGGCGGTCTGATGCGGATCGGCTCGCAGGATTTCCGCATTGCCGCGGTGCTGGCGAACGAACCGGATCGCATCTCCGGCGGCTTTACTTTGGGCCCGCATGTGCTGATGTCCGATACCGGCCTCGCGCGCACCGGTCTCGTCGTGCTGGGCAGCCTGATCGAATATTCCTATCGGGTCGCGATGCCGGCGAATGCCTCCATCGCCGAGTTCAAGGCTGAGGCGCAGGCTACATTTCCCGACAGCGGTTGGGAAATCGCCGACCGCAACGATGCCGCGCCGGGCATCAGGAAATTCGTCGAGCAGGTGACGATGTTTCTCACTTTGGTGGGGCTGACTGCTCTCGCGGTCGGCGGCGTCGGCGCGGGACAAGCTGTCGGGGCGTTCCTCGACCGCAAACGCGCCGAGATCGCGACGTTGAAATCGCTGGGCGCGGAAGGCGGGCTGATTTTTCTCGTCTATTTCTTTCAGGTGATGGCGATTGCGGTGGTGGCCGTGATCGTGGGCCTCATGTGCGGCGCGGCCTTGCCGTTCGGCGTCGAAGCCGCGTTCGGCAACGAATTGCCGATCAAGGCCGCGTTCGCGATCTATGCCGGACCGCTCGTTCTCGGCGGCATCTTCGGACTCTTTTCCGCCGCGGCATTCGCGATTCCGCCATTGGCCCGCGCGCGCGAGATCGCACCCGCGAGCTTGTTCCGCGATATCGTGGCGCCTGTGAACGCGCGGGGCCGCCTGTCTTATCTGCTCGCGTCCGCAGGTGCTGCGCTCGTCGTGATTGCGCTCGCGTTGGTGCTGGCGCCGTCGCTGTCCTTCGCCGCCTATTTTCTGGCCGGAGTCGCCGCCGCACTGATCGTGTTGCGGCTGGCGGCGGAAATTTTGCGCCGGGTGTTGATGGCGTTGCCGCGGCCTAGGCAGCCCAATCTGCGTCTCGCGCTCGCCAATCTCACGCGACCCGGCGCCGCGACCTCCTCCGTCGTGGTGGCGCTGGGACTCGGCCTCACTCTGCTTGCAACCGTCACCCTGCTCGACCGCACGATTTCGGTCCAAGTGAAAGACAGCCTGCCCGGCACCGCGCCGACCTTCTTCTTCATCGACATCCAGCCGGACGAGATCGCGGCCTTCGACAAGGACATCGCGCATTTCCCCACCGTCTCCGGCTACAAATCCTCGCCGATGATCCGTGGACGGATCGTTGCGCTGAACGGCATCGCCGCGAAGGACGCGAAAGTGGCAAGCGACGCGCGCTGGGCCCTCAACGGCGACCGCGGCATCACCTATGCGAGCGTGGCCCCCAAAGACGCCAACATCGTGGAAGGCAAATGGTGGGACGCGAACTACAGGGGCCCCACGCTCATCTCCTTCGACGCGGACCTCGCCAAAGGCATGGGGCTCAAGCTCGGCGACAGCGTCGCGCTCAACGTGCTGGGCCGCGAGATCGTGGGCCGCATCGCCAATCTACGCGACGTGGATTTCTCCAACGGCAGGCAGAATTTTATTTTAATTTTGTCGCCCGGCATCATCGACAAGGCGCCGCATTCTTTTCTCGCGAGCGTGCGCGTGGAGTCGCGCGACGAGGAGCCGCTCTATCGCGCCATCACCGACAAATATCCCAATGTCTCGACCGTGCGGGTGAAAGACGCCATCGCGCAAGTGAATGGATTGCTGCAGGAACTGAGCGACGGCGTGCGCGCGGCAAGCCTGATCACGATCCTGGCCGGATTGTTCGTGCTGGCCGGCGCCATCGCGGCCGGCCAGCGCGCGCGATTGTATGATTCCACCGTGCTCAAAGTCCTCGGCGCCACGCGCGCGCAGATCGCGACCGTTTACGCCATCGAATATGGTGTCATCGGCGTGTTGACCGGACTGCTCGCGCTCGGCGCAGGCACATTGGCCGCATGGCTCGTCACGCGCCACGTCTTCGAGGTGCCGCTGACTTTCGACCTTCGCGCGGTGCTTCTCATCGTCGTCGGAGGCGGCGCTGCCACCCTCAGCTTCGGGTTGGTTGCAGCCTGGGCCGCGCTCGCCGCGAAACCCGCGGGGTTGTTGCGGAGTCCGTGAGGAGGCATCGATTCGTGTCCGGAAATGCTCGCTTCAATTGTCGTGGAAATCTGATAGAGTGCCTTTCATGAAAGCCAAGACCAAAATCGCAAAGCGTCGCCCCGTACCCATGGGTGCGGGTTTACCGATCGAAGACGACGAGCGGCATCGCGACCAGGTAGACGGTTACGTCGCGCGCAATCGCGATGCGCTTAACGAATCGATCAGGCGGTCCCGTCAGGAGTTTGTCGAGGGCAAAATCTCAGCAAAAACCTTCGATGACATTATCGCCGAAGGTCGCAAGCGGCTGGCGTGGAAGAATTGATCTGCTAACAAATCGCGGACACCAGTTCGCGCTACAGTCCTAATTTGATGCGCGCCCAATGAATTACTTCTGGATGCCGGTCGACCGCATACCGGGCAAGGTGCGGCACAGATACAATCGTCATGCGCTGAGCCCCTAGCAGGACGTGTGCTGTAACGCATTTCCAAGTGCCGTGGCCAGACGGGAATTCTTCGTAGTCGGATAGGAGCGTTCCCCGGTTGCATATAAACTCAAATACTGGTGCCCCACCAATTGAAAGGACGCCTTGGGGCCGAATTTGTTCGAATATGAACTCGTGGACAGGCCAGCACCGTTCCGCGAGTTTTTCCGGACTGTCGAGGTAGCTGGAATCTCGACTTCGCACGAAAATAACGTTCGAAGCACAGACCGTTCGGACAGGCACCGCAATACTTGCGAGCAGGTGACGCACGCGTCTCTGCATCGGCGCAGAGCCGGGAGCATACCGGCGACCGCCGGGGCTCCACACACCGTCGCAATATTCATTCCACTCCGGAATCTTACTCGCGAGCTGCGTTAGGTGATACGCAATACTGTCACTCTCGGCTCGCGGGTCTCCTCCAGGATTCCATCCTAAGACATAGAGCTTGCCGCGGGTAAGTGTTTCGGCGCCGCTGTAAAGAAGCTTTCCTGGCAGGTGCGCCAAGCCAGTATCTTCTAACTTCTGCACCAATTTTTCAAAAACGTGCGAAGCGACCATCGACGTATGGTCCCAGTTCTAGAAATCGCACAGTCGGTCTGCGTTCGACTATCTTTCAATCCCCGTCGCGATTTCGATGAAGCTGCTCGCGCAACCGTTCTCGCGTTGTGGAGTCCTCGTTCGCTTCGCGCCGGCGCTCGACGTTGCGGCCCTGCGCGGCGGCGAGGTCGAGAATGTGGTCCGTCGATTGGATCATTCCCGCTGTCTCCAATTCGCGCAGGAAGTCACCGGTGCTGATCAGACTGACGCGCTGATCGACGACCGCGCGCCGCTTGCCGACTGCGCTGTCCTCAAAGAGCAGGAGCGCCTCGGCGGCAGGGTCGCTGCGGAGGAACCTCTCAAGCGTCTCGATCGCGGCTTGTTCGCCAAGCCTGCGAATCGAGCGGCCCTCTTCGAGCCGCCTTTGTTGATCGATCCCGATCTCCGTCGGCACGATCCGCACCGCTTCGAGATGGGCGTTGATCCATTCGACGATCTGCTCGGCCCCCGGCGCGCCATGCACCCGTGTCACTTCAATGTACACCGCATCAGGGATGCTCACGGCGATCCCGGGGCGGAGCAGAACATCGAACGAACCGGCGAGAACCAGAGTGAACAGCGGCGAGGTGTCGGTGACGATGAGGCTGAAGGGCCCTGTCACGGACGCGCACGCAAGGCTTCGCGAATGATCGCGCGGCCGCGTTCACGCGCCGCAAGGTTCGGGCCTTCCATCGGTGCGATCGGCGGGCGAAGGCCGAATTCTCCGAGACCCGCGAGCACCTGGACATAATTGTCGAAGCCGCGCTCGCGCAGCTCGTGCCAAGTGATCTCGCCGCCGGCATATTGCCGTACCAAGGCTTCCCGCAATTCGGGCTGCATCGGAAAATCCTCTCTACACCAATAGTTTAGCAGACACTTCGAGAAATTTCAATCCGGAGTGAGTTCGAGAAGCCCGCGTTCGCCTATCGCAACCCAGTCCCATTTGCTTCAACTCTTATACTCCTTCCTCATATCCGCGACGCATTTGGCGACCAGTTTTTCCAGAATCGTCTCGTCCACATCGGCGAGCTTCTTGATGTAGACGCAGCCTTTGCCGGCCGTATGTTTGCCGAGTTTGGCGAGCAATGCTTCCGTCCCGGGGGTGCCGGCGCGAACGTAGAGAACGGTCGCGGCTTTGCGCGGCGAGAAGCCGACCAGGGGCATGTCGCCTTCGCGACCGCTGTCGTAGACATAGTGATAACTGCCGAAGCCGATGATCGACGGTCCCCACATCGCGGGCTTTTCGCCGGTCGCCTTCTGCATGAGTTCGACCAGCGCCTTCGCATCCGCGCGCTTCGCCGGCTCCGCGATTCCATCGACGAATGCGGCGACACTCGCCTTGGTGGCCCGCGTTTTGTTTTCAGCCATTCCTCGCCCCGACAGGCGGCGCTTTCAGTATGCAATTTCGCCTGCCGCGATGCGACTCGAACAACCCACCCAAAACCCGACATCCTTGCAATTGCGGTCGCGCGGGGCATAGTCGGGCTTTCACTGTATTGATTTCAAGGACAGCGGGGCATGACTTCGCAGGATTATCCGTCTGGCGACGCGCTACGGCAGGGACTTGGCGAATTGCGGGGCCTGCTGGGCAAGGCGTTCCAGCGCTCCGCGCTCTGGATGCACCTGGTCGCCATCTTTGCCGCGTTCACGAGCGATGTTCTCCATCCTCTGCTGCACTATTGCTCGCTCTGGCTTTTTGTGGCCGCGCTCGCGGTGGTGGTTGGTCTGTTGTTCGTGGCCAGAGGCGCGATCCTGCGAACCGAAACCCGCACGGCGGCGGCTCTGTTCTTCCTGATCACGGCGGTTCTGTCGCTCGCAGTTCTGGGATTGCAGAAAATCGAAGGCGATCCGAACGATGGCGCATTCGGGCATGTGAGCAACACCGTAAGGGACCTGCAGAAAAAGTTGGATATCGTGTCGTCGAAGGCGGACACGCTCAACCACAAGCTCGACACGGCAAATCGGAATCTCGACGAGCTTGCGCGCAAGGTCGACGAAATTTCCCGCGAAACAAGCGTTCCGTTGTCGGCCTTACAACAGATTTTGGCGCGTCTCGGCGAAAGCAACGCGTCGGGCGATCCGGACAAGATCGAGCAACTGCTGCGCGCCAAGGCGGAGGAATATGTCGCGCTGCGGACGCAGCTGACGCAGCTCTCGGCGGACGATCCGAATGTCCGCGCGCTGCAAAAGGAAGCGGAAACGCTGTTTGCCAAATCCGACTTCGCCGGAGCGCGGAAGAAACTGGATCAGGCGGCCGAGATGGATCGGAAGGCTTCTGTCGAGCTCGCCAGCCGCGCCAAATCGCGGGCACAGGATGCGATAAGGTCGTTGGAACGAAGCGCCGACGTCGCAATCGTCTCGTTGCAATATCGCGCGGCGGCCGACGACCTCGCCGAAGCAGCCGGGTTGGCCGGCGACCCGCATGAGGCGTGGCGGCTGACGGTGAAGCGGGCCGACGCGCTGTTCCATCTCGGCGAGGATTTCGGCGACAACGCGGCTCTTTCGGACTCGATCGCCGCTTATCGAACGGCGTTGATCGGTATTTCCGAGACCCAGTATCCGAACGACTCGGCGGCGACGCAAGCAGGTCTTGGTCTGGCTCTTCTGACCCTGGGCGACCGCCAGACCGGCACGGCGCGACTGGAAGAGTCCGTCGCCGCCTGTCGTGCGGCCCTGAAATTATATTCAAGCGGGCACGCACAGCTCGACTGGGCGCGAACGCAAACGCAACTGGGAAACGCTCTTTTGACGCTCTACAATCATGAATCGGAGCGCGGTACGCAGCCATTGGAGGAGGCGCTCGCCGCTTACCGCGTAGCCCTGAGCGTATATGCGCACCATCCCGCCGGACCCGATTGGGCTAACGCGCAAGACGACTTGGGCAACGCGCTTTACGACTTCGGCGAAGCGAAAAACAGCATTGCATTGGACAGGCAGGCGCTGGCGGCGCATCTCGCGGCGCTGACGGCGTATGATCCCCACCGCCAACCCACCGGTTGGGCTGCTACTCAGAACAATGTAGCGATCACGTTCGTGAGGGTCGGCGAGCGCGCGAACGACGTCGACAGTCTTAGACGAGGGATAGACGCCTTCAATCAGGCCCTGAAAGTCTATACGCACGCGCGCTATCCGCTCGATTGGGCGATGACGGAGAACAATCTCTCAACCGCGCTGGACGATGTGGGCAACCTCGAAAGCGGAACCGTGCGTCTGACCGAGGCCGTCGCGGCTGCCCGTAGCGCGCTGCAGGAATGGACGCGCCGGCGCGATCCCCCCGACTGGGCCATGGCGCAGTATAATTTGGGCAATGCCCTGCGGGACCTCGGCGTACGCGAACGAAATCCAGCCACGCTGGACGCAGCCATCGCCGCCTACAATGAGGCCCTGGAAGAATACACCCCTGCCGCAGATCCCGAGAACCACAATCTGGCAGTCGAGAATCGCAGTGCGGCCCAGGCGGACTTACTCAAACTCAAGGCGAACAAGCCCTGACCAACTGCTCGGTTTCCTCGCCGCTCTCAGCCAAACGCTTTCGAACAGGCGACCGGCAAACTTCCGTATTACCGGAACTGCAACTCGGTGGTTGCGGCGAATGCAAAAGCCACGATCGGTGCCGTCCTGGCCGATTGTGCGCAAGTCGATACAATTGTCAGGGGTTGTCCCGCAGCAAGTTCTTATAGGTCCGCGGCGGAGTGTTATTGTCCATAAGGTAGAATTCCGAGGTCAACGATCGTGCCGTAAACCACGGCTGCACCGCCTGCGCGACCATTTTATGTTGGTTGAACTCGGGGACTCCCGGTGCGACCGGGCCGAACACTTCCTTGTAGGCGCCGCAATCGCGATGATCGAGCACGATGACCTTCTCGATCGAGCCATGCGCATATTTTGCGAAGCTGGACTGTTCTTGCAGCGAATGGGGGGCTTTCATTGGACTGAGCGGCGGTGAAGGGAAATACCCGGCAAGCGAAGCGCCTGCAACGGCGACAAGATCGAACGACTCATTCGGGAAGCGGACGGGCCGGCCGCGCACCATCTCGTTGAAGAACGCCATGCCGTCGTCGTCAAACCGATAATCGATGCACATGACGCAAAGCGTTTTTAGGGACAGTAAATTCCGCTGCGCGTGGGCGTGCATGGGAAACAGAGTGAGGCCGGTCCCTGCCGCCAGCAGCCCCGTGAATCCGCGCCTGCTGATGTCGTGTGGACGATGCAAAATGCTCATGGAATCCCCCTGGCTTAAAGGAGCCGACAGTATTGCAGAATATTCGGAATTTACAACTGAAAGTTGCATTACCCTATCCGATCGAGACCCCCGCGACGATCGCGCGTGGCCGGCGTTTTCCCGACGGCGCGCAGAAATCGGAATGGTCTTCCGCTTTTCAGCCGTGGCTCTCAGCCAAACGCTTTAGGATAGGCGACGCGCCAACTGCCGCCGCTCAGCGCGCCGGGTTTGAATTCGAGCGCCTGATAGGCCGGACCGGAATAGACGGACTCGATCGTCCGCGCCGTGCGGCGCTGAAACCCAAACCGTTTGTAATAATCTGGATCGCCCAGTACGGCGCAGGCATCGAACCCAAGCGCAGCGCAGCGCGCGAGGCCTTCGCGGATCAGTGCCGAACCGATCCCCTGTTTCTGACGCGCCGGCCAAACCGAAACCGGCGCCAGCGCGGCGATGCGAATCGTCGCCGGCTCGACCGTCAACGCGCTGAACAACACATGTCCCAGAACCGCGTCGTCTTCGAATGCGGCAAGCTCCAGCACGACGTCGCCGTCCGCCCGCAGGCGCCGCACAAGCTCGGCCTCGTCCGTCCGCCCGAACGCCGCGCTCACGAGCGCGTGAATCGAATCCTCGTCTTTCGTCCCGATTTCGGACAGTTTCATGATGCCGGCGACCCGCTTTACCCCTTATTTGGCGCGAGATTGCAGCATCCGGCGGCGTTGACCAACAGCCGGCCCGGCATCTTGATTGGACGCCCGCCAAAGCCGATATTAGGCGGGAACTGCCCGATTTGGGCTTTAGAGGATTTTGCCACATGGCAGACTACGACAATCGTTCCCTGCGCTCCGTCGCGACCGGCTCGGTCGTCATCGATGCGGGCCTGCGCGCGCACATGCTGCGCGTGTACAATTACATGCTGGTCGGGCTTGCGCTCACCGGGATTTCCGCCTGGGTGACGGCCAACACCGCCTTCGGCCAGCTGTTCTACGAGATCAATCCGGCGACCGGCCGCTACGGCATGACCATGCTGGGCTTCATTGCGCTGTTCGCACCGCTGGGCCTCGTGCTGCTGCTCTCGTTCCGGATCAACCGGATGAGCGTCGGCGCGGCGCAGGCGACATTCTGGGCTTACGCCGCCGTCGTGGGCATCGGCATTGCGCCGATCCTGTTCGTCTATACGGGCGCCAGCGTCGCCGAGGTGTTCTTCATCACTGCGGCCACTTTCGGGGCGATGAGCCTTTACGGCTACACGACACGCGCCGATCTTTCAGGCTGGGGCTCGTTCCTGTTCATGGGACTGATCGGCGTCATCATCGCCTCGGTCGTGAACATGTTCCTGCACTCCGCCATGATGCAGTGGGTGATCTCCATCATCGGCGTGTTGGTCTTCACGGGCCTCACCGCCTACGACACCCAGTCGATCAAGGAGAGCTATGTCGCCAATGACGACGGCACGGTGGCGGGCCGCAAGGCGATCTTCGGCGCGCTCCGGCTCTATCTCGATTTCCTGAACCTGTTCCTGATGCTGCTGCAGCTGATGGGCAACCGCCGCTAGGCGACGGTTGGCGAATACCGGGCCCCGATGGAAACATCGGGGCCTTTTTTGTGGAGAGGACGATGATCGATACGATCCCGGTCGAGCTGGTGCCTCATTCGCCGCTGTGGTCGGAGATGGCGGCGGCCGAAACGCTTCGCCTCAAAGGCGCGCTGGGAGATGTGCTGGTGACCGTCCATCACATGGGCTCGACCGCCATTCCCGGCATCATGGCGAAGCCCATCGTCGATATGATTCCGATCGTGACGGATCTGGATGCGCTCGATGCGGCGACGCCGCGAGTCGTTGCGCTTGGATATAAAAGCTTCGGCGAGTTCGGCATTCCCACGCGACGCTATTTCAACTGGACCGATCCCGTTACGTGCAAGCGGACGTTCCAGCTGCATTGCTTTGCCCGAGACTCGCTCCAGATCGCGCGCCATCTCGCCTTCCGCGATTATCTGCGCGCGCATCCCGCAAAGGCCAAAGAATACGAAGCGGAGAAAATCCGCGCGGCCGCACTCCATCCCGACAACACGCTCGACTACAACGCCGAGAAGAACGACTGGATCAAGGCGACGGAGATTGTGGCGTTGGAGTGGGTGGCGGGGAAAAAATAGGCACTGTGAAATTTTCCCTCTCCCCATCGGGGGAGAGGGTGGGGTGAGGGGGTGTCGACGCAAGCGCGCTCTGGAAAGTCCCCCTCACCCGTCGCCGCTACCGCGGCGCCGGCCTCTCCCCCAACGGGGTAGAGGCGAAAGGAACGTCCAGCTCACGCTGCCGTTGTTCACCGCTTCCTTGCGAGCATCACCCCATCTCCAATGGCGGCCAGCGCCATGTCGACTCTTTCGTCGGCGTGGATCTTGGCGTTCAGCGCACGCAAGGCCGTGGTGTCGGCGTCATTGATCTCCGGATTGGCGACCGCGCCGCTCCACAGCATGTTGTCGAGCGCGATGAGGCCACCGGGCCGCAGCAATTTTAGAATGCGCTCGTAATAGGCGTCGTAATTCGACTTGTCGGCGTCGATGAAGGCGAAATCGAACGGCGCTTCCTTGGCCACGATCATCGCGTCGAGCGACTCCTTGCCGGGTCCCAGCCGAAGATCGATCTTGGACTCGACGCCTGCGTCTTTCCAGTAAACGCGCGCGCGGTCGGTGAACTCCTTGCTTACATCGAGCGCCACGATTTGACCGTTCGCCGGCAGCGCAAGCGCCACGCTGAGCGCGCTGTAGCCCGTGAACGAACCCACTTCGAGATAGCGCGACGCCCCGATCAGCTTCGCCACGAGAGCCATGAACGCGCCCTGGTCCGGCCCGATTTGCATCATCGCCATGGGCAGCTCGGCCGTCTCCTCGCGACAACGCACCTGCACGGGATGTTCGCGCACGCCCACCTTGTTGATGTAGGCCATCAGGTCTTCCGTCACGTTCATCAAGCGGCTCATCGTTTTTCTCCGTGTTTGCCGCAATCAATCACGCCAATTGTGCTTCGGCAACCATTGCTTTGCCGTTCGGGCCTTGCGCCCACATTTCCGCGCCATGACCGCTGAGACAAAGTTCAAACGGCGCAGTGTCGAACAGCGGACTTTGCGCGCGGAACTTGAATGCGCGCACGCGTGCGCCGGGAATACTCGTCAGCAGATGATCCATCAGCAGCATGGCGGTAAAGGGACCCTGCACCACGAGGCCCGGATAGCCTTCCACGTCGCGGCAATAATCGCGGTCGTAGTGGATGCGGTGCGCATTGAAGGTAAGCGCGGAGAAGCGGAACAATTGCGTCGAGTCCGGCGTGACCCGCCGCGAATGTTCGCAAGGCTCGCGCACGGCTTGCGCGGCGCGCGCGTGCGAAGACGCGTTCGGCTTCGGCGCTTCGCGATAGACGATGCCCTGCTCCTCGCGAACTACAACGCCTGCTTCCGTGACGATCTCATGATGCACCGTCACGAACACCATATTGCCGGTCGATCCCGTCTTGGCGGTCACGTCGGCGATGGTCGAACGCCGCGCCATGCGCGCGCCGACCGGAATTTCCGCTTCGAAGACGAGCCTCCCGCCGGCCCACATGCGGCGCGGCAGATCGACCGGCGGCAGAAATCCGCCGCGGCGCGGATGGCCGTCGATATCGATTTCCGACTGGCGCGCATGCGGCAGGAAATAGAGCCAGTGCGCGAGCGGGGGCATGACGCGCGACCACGGTTCGGCGCGATCGAGCAACGCCGCAAGCCCCGCCAGCGGCACTTCGCTCGCGACATCTTCGGATGTCTCACTGCGGCCGATCCATTGGCGAAGATGCGCGATGTCCATTGCGAGGGTTCTATCTCAATTCGGGATCAATGAAAAATCTTGCACGCGGAGGCGCGGAGAACGCGGAGAAGAGAGAAGATACACCACAAGTCACGGAGAGCACAGGGAAGAGAGGTTCGCTCGCGAACGCGCGCAAGAACTGTTCTCTGCGACCTCCTTTCTTCTGCGTGCCTCCGTGGTAAATCTTTTTCTTCCGCGGCTCCGCGTCTCCGCGTGAAAAATTCCATCCTAAAACGATTTCGGCAGGTCGAGCACGTGCGTCGCGACGTGCGACAGGATCAGATTGGTCGAGATCGGCGCCACCTGATAGAGCCGCGTCTCGCGGAATTTGCGTTCGATGTCGAATTCCTCCGCAAAGCCGAAGCCGCCATGGGTCTGGATGCACATGTCGGCCGCATACCACGCCGCTTCCGAGGCGAGCAGCTTCGCCATGTTCGCTTCGGTGCCGCAGGGTTTTCCCGCGTCGAACAACGCCGCCGCTTTCTTGACCATCTCGGCCGCGGCCGCGACCTGCACATAAGCGCGCGCGATGGGAAACTGGATGCCCTGGTTCTCGCCGATCCGGCGGCCGAACACGGAACGGTCCCGCGCATAGGCGCCGGCGCGGTCGATGAAGAAACGTCCGTCGCCGATGCATTCGCCGGCGATCAGGATACGTTCAGCGTTCATGCCGTCGAGAATGTAACGGAAACCGTTGCCTTCTTCGCCGATGCGGTTCTCCACCGGTACTTCGAGATCGTCGAAGAACAGTTCCGTCGTCGCGTGATTGATCATGGTGCGGATGGGCCGGATGGTGAGGCCGCGGCCGACGGCGTCGCGCAGATCGACCAGCAGCACCGTCATGCCGTCGCTGGGCTTCGCGGTTTCCTCGCGCGGCGCGGTGCGCACGAGCAGCACCATCAGATCGGAATGCTCGACCCGGCTGATCCAGATCTTCTGGCCGTTGACGATATATTTTTCGCCAACCCGCTTCGCGAAGGTGCGGATGCGGGTGGTGTCGGTTCCGCTCGACGGCTCGGTGACGCCGAACGCCTGCAGGCGCAATTCGCCGCTTGCGATTTTCGGCAGGTAGAATTGCTTCTGCGCGGCGCTGCCATGCCTGAGCACCGTGCCCATCGTGTACATCTGCGCGTGACAGGCCCCGCCATTGCAGCCCGCGCGATGCACTTCCTCCAGCACGGCAAGGCCCGCGCCGAGCCCCAGTCCTGAGCCGCCGAATTCCTCGGGGATCAGCACGCTCAGAAAGCCTTCCCGGGTCAGCGTCCGCACGAATTCCGTGGGATAGGCGCGCTCGCGATCGAGCGCGCGCCAATATTCGCCGGGAAAGCGCGCGCACAGCTTGCGCACGGAGTCGCGGATTTCGGGAAAGCTCTCGTCGCCTGGCGCGCTCAAATCGTCGCTCCCGCTGGACTTCTTTTGTCGAACCGTCCAGATGTTATCGGGCAACTCATGCAATACAAAGCTTTGCCGGGGACAGCGATGAAAGTTTCCGAAGCCGCCCGGACGCGACGCTCCGTTCGCGCCTTCCTGGACAAGCCCGTGCCGGCCGAGGTCCTGCGCGAGGTGCTGGAGACGGCGGCCCGCGCGCCTTCGGGAGGCAATCTTCAGCCCTGGCGTCTCTTTGCGCTGACCGGCGCGCCGCTTGCCGAATTCCGAGAGAAAGTTCGCGCAAGATTTGCCAGCAACCCGTCGCCGGATCCGCTGGAGTATCACGTCTATCCCAAAGATTTGTGGGAACCGCATCGCACCTGGCGCTATCGCGTCGGCGAGCAGATGTATGCGCTGGTGGGAATTCCGCGCGAGGACAAAGCGGCGCGGCTGCGCTGGTTCAGCCACAATTACGATTTCTTCGGCGCGCCGGTGGCGCTCTTCTGCTACATCGACAAGCGCATGGGGCCGCCGCAATGGTCCGATCTCGGAATGTATCTGCAGACGGTGATGCTTCTCCTGCGGGAGCACGGGCTCGATTCCTGCCCGCAGGAATGCTGGTCGATCTACAATGCGATGGTGCGTGCGTTCACGAACGCGCCGCCCGAACTGATGCTCTTCTGCGGCATGGCGATCGGCACTGCCGATCCGGACGCGGCCGTCAACACGCTCGAAACCGAGCGCGCGCCGCTCGACGAGTTCACGACGTTCCTGGGATTCTAAATGGGCACGCGGAGGCGCGGAGCCGCGGAGAAGAGAGAAGGTTCACCACAGAGGGACGGAGATCACAGAGAAGAACGGGAGAAGAATCCTTCGCGCGCGAATGCGCGTAAGAACTTTTCTCCGTGCCTCGGTGGTGAATCTTTTTTCTCCGCGATCTCCGCGACTCCGCGTGCGCTATTCTTGCTTATCTCACGCTCGCACGAACTTCACCGACGACGACGCTTCGGCGCGGGCTTTCTCCGGCCGAGGCCGATCTTCTTGGCGAATTCCGAACGTCTTGTCGAATAGTTCGGCGCCACGATCGGATAATCGAGCGGCAGATTCCATTTCGCGCGATATTCGTCCGGCGTCATCTTGTAACGCGTGCGCAGGTAGCGCTTGAGCATTTTCAGTTTCTTGCCGTCTTCGAGGCAGATGATGAAATCCGGCGTGATCGATTTCTTGATCGGTACGGCCGGCTTCTGGTTCGTAGGCGGCGATTCGCCCTGCCCGCCGCCCGACAGGACCGACAATGTGCCGTAGATGCTCTTGATCATTTCCGGCACTTCGGATGCCGAAATAGGGTTCTTGCTGACATAGGCCGCAATGATCCGGCAGGCGGATCGCATCAGCTCGTCGCTGTCGGCCGCCGGACTTTCGGTCTTCTGAACCATCTTGGCAAAACCTCCGATTTTCGAATCAAGCTCCAGCAATCCTTATCTTTGAACAAAAAAAGACTGGCAAGACGGATGGTGGTTGAAAATGTATAAATCCTGATACTAAAAGGCGCATCTTTATTAGACGGCGCCGGCGTCCCGGGGTTGTCTTACAGCCGGAAAATTGCGCCTCGCCGATCGATGAACCGGAGGAAACGCATGAGACTGCACGACAGGTCCGCAATAATCACGGGAGCGGCCTCGGGTATTGGACGGGCATCCGTACAACTATTCTTGGATGAGGGCGCACGGATTCTGGCCGTGGACCTGCCGGGCAAGGGTCTGCAAAAAGCACACTCGGGGGACAGTCGAATCACCTGCGTGGAAAAAAGCGTCGGAGACCCGGACGCAGCTGATATTATTGTCAATACCGCGGTCGAACACTTCGGTCGTCTCGATATTGTCATGAACAATGCCGGAGTCGCGTCAAACGAATTCGTCGAGGCGATGACCGACGAGGCCTGGAACCATACGCTGAACATCAATCTCTCCGCACAGATGCGGATTTGCCGGCGCGCCATTCCCCATCTCAAGAAGAGTCCGGCGGGTCGCATCGTCAATGTGGCTTCCGTGATGGCGGAGGGAACCGGCTACGGTCTGGCGGCCTATTGCGCGTCGAAGGCCGGCGTCGCAGGCCTTACGCGTACCTTGGCGCTCGAGCTCGGCAAATTCGGCATCACCGCGAATTATCTCGAGCCCGGCGCCATCGAAACCGGCATGACCAAACCCCTGTGGGACTCGCGGCCCGATGTCGCCGATATCTGGGCGAAGAAATCGGCGCTGCGCCGGCTCGGTCAGCCGATCGATCTTGCGCGCGCCGCATTGTTTCTCGCGTCCGACGACGGCGGCTTCGTCACCGGCCACGGACTCGTCGTCGACGGGGGACTGATGCTTCGGGTGTGAGGGTGTGGTAGCGCAAATGTTTTCACCTCTCCCAATCGGGGGAGAGGTCGAGGATACGCAAGCTTGCTTGCGTATTCGAGGGTGAGGGGGTGCTTGTGCAGGGTCAAATCTCTCAAGCATCTCGCGTTGCCCGAGCACCCCCTCACCCTGCCCTCTCCCCCGATGGGGTAGAGGGAAAACATTTGAAGTTCCCGATGTCGATCATGGTTTCGCTCCCGGCTGGGATGTTTCGACCGGCTTGTGAACGGACGCCACCATCTTCGCCGCCTCGGCTTTCCAGTCGACCGGTCCGGTCACGAAGCTTTGCGCAAGCGTCGTGAATTCCTCCGCGTTGCCGGCGCGGAAATGCGCATACATCGTGTCGTGGCCCGCGCCTTCGCCGTAACCGACGCCGGATTCCGTCACCCGCGTGCGGCCGTCGCCCAGATCCTCGAACTGCATGATGGTGCGAAGCGTTGCGATCAGCACGGGATCGAACGGCGCACCCTTCGGCACATGCTCGTTGCGGATCACCAGAAGTTTTTCGGGCAGATAGGCGACGATGCGGTTCTTGATGTTGTCGGGATCGCCGATCTTCGCGGTGAGCCGATAGGAAGATTCCATCATCCCGTCATTGCCCAGCGTGATATGCGCGACCGGCACAGCCCAACTCTCGAATCCCGCATCGGTGGTGAACGCATCCCAGACTTTCTTCACCGGCGCGTCGATGACGACCGTCAGCTGCTGCACGCGATGGCCGTCCGCATCGCGATAGGACGTGTCTTCCATTTTGACCGCATCCGCGGCGAACAGCGGCGTCGACCAGCCCACGATCGCAAGCACGCAACACAATAGTTTGGCGTTCATGGATTTCCCCCTTCCTGGTTTCTCTTTGCGTCGCTTTCCAGCCGCCGCACGTAATCGCGCAACATGGCGACCGATTGATCGAAGGCCGCGAGCGTGCGCTGCGTGCGCGACTGCATGACGCCGCCTTCCATGGTGGTGAGGGTGAAGACGGCAAGAGCCTTGCGGTCGAGATCGGTCGGCAGTCTTGCGCCTGCTTCGACGAAGCAGCGCTCGATCGCGGCGACCCAGCCGTCGAAATTGATCGCGATCAGTTCGCGCACCGGCGGATCCGGCTCGTGCAGCTCGAGCGCGAGGCTGCCGATGGGGCAGCCATAGAGGCAGTCGCTGCGCGCCAGCATGGCGCGATAGGCGGCCAAGAGCGCGAACACCCGTTCGATGGGATCCGCCACCCCCGCCCAGGCGGGTTCGAGCAACATCGGCCCGATGCCGTCGCGGTAGCGGGCCAGCGCCTCGAGCAGCAGGTCCTGTTTGGTCGGGAAGAAATGGTACAGGCTGCCGCTATTGGCGCCGGCTGCCTTCAGGATGTCGGCCACGCTCGTCGAGCCGTAGCCCTTTTCGGCAAAAAGCTGCATGGCGGTGAACACCAGTCTGTCGCGCGTTGCGTCACCCATATCCCATTGTTGATTGATCGTTCAACCAAGTCAAGATGCCACAAATTTGTGGGCGATGACCAACACTTAACCCTCTGCGGCCTTGCGAGACGCGGGCGATTTCTCTAAGTCGCTTAGCCGTTCATCTTCGCGCCTGCTCATTCGAGCCATGATCGAAATAGACAAACTGACCAAGAGCTTCGGTCCCATCGAAGCTGTCGCGGGAATCGACCTCAAGGTCGAGAAAGGCGAAGTGCTGGGCTTTCTGGGGCCGAACGGCGCCGGCAAATCCACCACCATGAAGATGATCACGGGCTTTCTCGCGCCGACCACCGGCCGGGTGCGGGTGTGCGGCCACGATGTCGAAACCCAGACCTTGGCAGCCCAGCGCACCATCGGCTACCTGCCGGAAGGCGCGCCTGCCTATGGCGACATGACTCCGCGCCAGTTCCTGGGCTTCATCGCCGAAGTGCGGGGCTACAAAGGCGCCGACGTGAAGGCGCGGGTCGACGCGGCCGTCGCCAAGACGGAACTCGACTCCGTCCTCGACCAGACGATCGACACGCTGTCGAAAGGATTCAAGCGGCGCGTCGGCCTGGCGCAGGCGATCCTGCACGATCCGCCGGTCCTCATCATGGACGAGCCCACCGACGGACTCGATCCCAACCAGAAACATTCCGTACGCGGACTATTGCGGGCCATGGCGAAGGAAAAGGCGATCGTCGTCTCGACGCATCTGCTCGAGGAGGTCGAAGCAATCTGCACCCGCGCCGTCATCATCGACCGCGGCCGAATCGTGGCCGACGGCACTCCCGGCGAGCTGCTCGCCCGCTCGCGCCACCACAACGCGGTGACGATTGTGCTTCCGCCTGCCCAGGCCGAGATCGCGAAGGCGAAGCTCAAGGCGTTGACGGGGGTGGCCAGTGTCGAGCAGACATTGCGCGCCGACGGTTTCGCGGAACTGACCGCGTTTCCCAAGAGCGGCGCGCTTCTGATCGAGCTCGTGAGTGCGCTCGCCGTCGCCGAAAAATGGAACGTGAAGGAGCTTTACGCCGAAGCCGGCCGCCTCGACGAAGTTTTCCGCGCCGTCACCACGCACGATGCGGCGCGTGCGCGGGGGAACCGCACATGAGCCCCGTCTGGCCCATCTTCAAACGCGAATTCGCGGCTTATTTCGCGACACCGCTCGCTTATGTGTTCATCGTGATCTTCCTGTTCGCGATGGGCGCCTTCACATTCTATATCGGTCATTTCTACGAGAACGGCGTGGCCGACCTGTCCGTGTTTTTCGGATTCCATCCCTGGCTCTATCTGTTCCTCGTGCCCGCGATCTCGATGCGGCTGTGGGCCGAAGAGCGCCGCACGGGCACGATGGAATTGCTACTGACATTGCCCGTGCCGCTTTGGGCGACGGTAGCAGGCAAATATCTGGCGGCCTGGGCATTTACCGGCGTGGCGCTCGCGCTCACCTTCCCCGTCTGGATCACGGTCAATTATCTCGGCCATCCCGACAACGGCGTGATCCTCGCAAGCTATATCGGCAGCCTTTTGATGGCAGGCGGCTATCTCGCCATAGGAGCGTGCATTTCGGCTTCCACCAGCAACCAGGTGATCGCCTTCGTGGTGAGCGTGGTGGTGTGCTTCCTGTTCACGATCTCCGGCGCGCCTCTTGTGCTGGACGTGTTCCGCAGCTGGGCTCCTCTCGCGCTCATCAATGCGGTTTCCTCGTTCAGCTTCCTCACCCATTTCACGGCAATCTCGAGCGGCGTGATCGACCTGCGCGACGTGATTTTCTTCTTCTCGCTGATCGCGCTGTTCCTGGCGGCGAATGTCGTGATCATCGACCTGAAAAAGACGGGCTGAGCGCGCCATGAATTCCCTCTCCCGCCGCACCTATGCCATCGCCGCGATCGTGCTCGCGGCCGTGATCTTCGTCGCGCTCAACATCGCGGCCGACGCCACCTTCACGACCGAGCGGCTCGACCTGACGGCGACGGGAGCGTTCACGCTTGCCAAAGGCACAAAAAATATCATCGCGAAGGTCGACGAGCCGATCGTGCTCAAATTCTTCTATTCGAAGAAGATCGCGGCGGATTATGCGCAGATCAGCGCCTACGCCGGCCGCGTGCACGATCTGCTCGAGGAATATGCCGCGCGCTCGCACGGCAAGATCATCGTCGAAGACGTCGATGCCGAGCCCTTTACGCCGGCGGAAGACGAAGCGGCGGCAGACGGGCTTTCGGGCGCGCCGACGGAATCCGGCGATACGGTCTATTTCGGTCTCGTGGGCACCAACACGATCGACGGGCGGGAAATCGTTCCGTTCTTCTCGGCTGAGCGCGAGCCCTATCTCGAATACGACATTTCCTCGCTGATCTACCGGCTCTCGACGCCGAAGAAACCCATTCTCGGAATCATCACGAGCCTGCCGCTCGATACCGGCGCCGGCGGCATGATGGCCGCGATGCAGGGCCAAGCGCAGCCCTTCATGATCTATCAGCAGCTGAACCAGACTTACACGACGAAGATGCTCGATCTCGGATTTACCAGCATCCCGCGGGATATCGACGTGCTGATGATCGCGCACCCCGGCAATCTCACGCCGCAGCAGCTCTATGCGATCGATCAGTTCGTGCTGGGCGGGGGACGCGCGCTTGTGTTCGTCGATCCGATGTCGGAATTGTCGGGAGCTTCGCAGCCTCCAGGCGGCGAACCGACCGGGCCCGCGTCATCGGACCTGCCGGAATTGTTCAAGGCCTGGGGCATTGCCTACAACCCGGCAAAGGTTCTGGCCGACCGTTTGCGCGCGCAGGCCGTCCAGGTTCCGGGCGAAGGCGGCCCGACAGTCGTTCGCTATCCGATCTGGCTGCAGCTCACCTCCGGGGATTTCGACGCGAAGGACCAGGTCACGTCGAGCCTGCAGACGCTCAATCTCGCAAGCGTCGGCGCGCTGTCGCAAGCCAAACGCGCCACGACGATTTTCACCCCGCTCGTCAGTTCGTCGAATGAAGCGTCGCTGCTCGACTCGATGGATGTGCGGATGAATCCGCGTCCGCAGGATCTGATGGCGCAGATCGAACCGACCGGCGAACGCTACACGATCGCCGCGCGCGTTTCGGGCCCGGTGAAGACGGCGTTCCCCAAAGGCGTGCCCGGCGGCAAGGGACCGGGACTTACGATGTCGCGCGGGCCGATCAACGTCATCGTCATGGCCGACAGCGATATTTTCGACGACAAATTCTGGGTGCATGTCGAAAATGTTTACGGCAAGAAGATGGCCGCACCTTTCGCCGACAACGCCGCCTTCGTGCTCAATGCGGTCGAGAACCTGATGGGTTCCAACGACCTGATTTCGCTGCGCACGCGCGCGGCGAACAGCCGGCCTTTCGTCGTCGTGCAGAAGATGCAGGCGGAAGCCCAGGCCGAATTCCAGCAGCAGGCCGACGCGCTGAAGCAGCAGCTCACCGATACCGAGGCGCGGTTGCACGCGCTCGAGCAAGGCGGTTCGACAAACGGCCAGCCGACCAACAACCTGTCGCTCACGCCCGACCAGCAGGGCGAAATCGAACGCTTCAAGCGGCAGCTGGTTCAGACGCGCACGGATCTGCGGGAGGTCCAGCACAATCTGCGCGGCAATATCGATCTTCTGGGCAGCATCCTCGCCTTCATCAATATCTGGCTGGTGCCGATCCTGGTTTCCCTGTTCGCGATCGCCGTCGCGGTGCTGCGCCGCAGGCGCCGCGCTCGCGCCGTCGTCGCGTGAGGGAGGCGGCCATGTTCGATTTCAACGACCCCCGCAGACGCAATCTCGCCATCCTGTTCGCGATTGCCGTGGCGATGTCTCTGCTGGCGGTCGTCACGCTGATCGAGCAGGCGAGTCAGACCGCACCGCATTATCGCGAGGAAACGCTGTTCCCCGGTTTGGCCTCGCATGCGAACGACGTCGCGCATATCCGGATCGTGTCGAAAGCGGGCGAGATCGATCTCGCGCATGGCAGATCGGGCTGGGTCGTCGCCAATCACGACGGCTATTCCGCGACCTGGGATCAGGTCCATCAGACGGTCGTGGGGCTCGCGGCGCTTCTCACCTTGCAACCGACGACGGCGCGCGCGGACTGGCTTCACTATGTCGGCCTCGATGCGCCGCCGCGCGGCGACGGCGTGCTGATTTCGCTCAGCGACGACAAGGGCAACGATCTCGCCTCGCTGATCGTGGGCAAGACGCAGGACATCGGCGATCCGAGCGGCGCGGTCGGGCTCTTCGTGCGCAAGCCGGATTCGACGCAAAGCTGGCTCGTGCGCAGCCCGTTCGAATTCAAGAGCGATATCGGCGACTGGCTCGACAGGGAGGTGATGACCGTCGATCGCGCACGCATCGAAACGACCGATGTCGATCCCGCCGGCAGCGCATCTTACGAAGTCCACCGTGACAAGCCTGGCGATCCGGAGTTCAAGCTCGGCAACGTGCCGCAAGGCCGCGAGCAGGCCGAAGGCGCTGCGGACGGCATCGCGGCCGCGATCACGGGCTTCACCTTCGACGACGTGCGGCCTGCCAAGAATTTCGACTTCTCCGATCCGGCCCACACCACCCGCGTGGTGACGAAAACCTTCGACGGCCTCAGCGTCACGGCCGAAATCATCCAGCAGGGTCCGGCGTACTGGGCGACGATTTCGGCGGACGGCGCGCCGGGTAAATCCGACGCGCTCAAAGAGGCGCGCGAGATCAATGAACATGCCTTCGGTTGGGCCTATAAGCTGCCGGCCTTCAAGGGACAGCAGTTCATGACCACGCAGGAAAGCCTGTTGAAGCCGGTCGGCGGCGCGCCTGCGCAGCCTGCTCCGCCGCAGACCCCGCCCGCGCAATGAGCACCGAGCCTGCCGCGACGCCGGGCGCCGACGATGCGCCCGTCTTCTTGCGCGACCTCTGGTACATGGCCGCGCTGTCCCACACCGTCGGCAAAGGCAAAATGCGCCGGCAGATGCTGCTGGGCGAGCCGGTGCTGATCGGACGGATGCGCGATGGCCGCGCGTTCGCGCTGCGCGACATCTGCCCGCATCGCGGAGTGCCGCTCTCCGCCGGCCGCGTGACGACCGAGAACAATGTCGAATGCCCCTATCACGGCTGGCGCTTCAAGGCGGACGGCGGCTGCACCGCGATTCCCTCGCTGGTCGAAGGCCAGGATCTGGAACCTTCGAAAATCCGCGTGCGCGCCTATCCCGTGCGCGAGCAGGACGGATTGATCTGGGTTTACTTCGCCGCGAACGAGCGCGAAGAACCGAAAAACGAACCGCCGCGCGTGCCGATCCCGAACGCGAAGCCGCGCTGGGTGGAAAGTCAGACTTTTACCTGCGGCATCGATCACGCCGTCATCGGCCTGATGGACCCTGCCCACGCGCCGTATGTGCATGGCCGCTGGTGGTGGCGGGTCAGCCCGCGCGAGAAGGCGAAGCATTACGAACCGTCGCCCACGGGTTTCGTGATGACGCGCCATGCGCCGAGCAAAGCGGCCTACAAAATCCTCGGCGGCGCGAATGTGTCGACCGAGATCACTTTCGAGCTGCCTTCCACGCGCTTCGAGAACATCCGCGGCACGATCTTCGGCCGCGAGGTCGATGTCTCCGGTCTTACCGTCTGCACGCCGATCGACGCGAACAACACGCAGGTCACCCAGATCTTCTTCTGGCCCGCATGGCTGGGAGTCCTCAAACCGTTCTTCATGATCCTCGGTCCCATATTCCTGGGCGACGACCGGCGTCTGGTGGAACTGCAGAAACAGGGGCTCGCATTCAACCCGACCCTGATGCTCATCCAGGATTCCGACGTGCCCGCGATGTGGTACCACCGCCTCAAGAAAGCCTGGGCCGAATCGACGGAGACCGGCACGCCTTTCGTGAACCCCGTCAAGGAACGCACGCTGCGCTGGCGCAGCTGAGCACTAAAGCAGCTTCGTATTGTATTGACGCAACCAATCCCCTCCCCCGCGAAGCGATAGCGGAGCGGATAAAATGGGGTCGGAGTCCATTTAACGGCAACTCATTTAACTTGGCAACAAATGGTCTCCGACCCCATTTTAACAATGCAATGGAGCCATTACGCCGCTAAACATACCGGGCTGTGCCTCGGCTTTGATATTCCAGACGAACATTTGGCCCCGGTGCGCTACAGCGGCCAACGTCTCGCCGTCGAAGCCGAGCGGTTGCTCCATCCGCGCGATATGGACGAGGCCACGGCGCTCAAATTCCTGAGCACCAAGTTTGCGCATTGGCGATATGAGGCCGAGATGCGTGCGTTTCTGTCGCTCGAAGACCGCGATCCGGAGACCGGTCTCTACTTCGCGGAATTCTCCGACCGGCTCGCTCTCCAAGAGGTGATTGTTGGCGCCAATTCAGCCGTCAGCCGTTCCGAACCTGCGCCGGCGCTAGGGGATGTTGCTCCGAATGTCAGCACCCTCAAGGCTCGGCTGGCGTTCAAGACATTCAACGTCGTGCGCCAGCGCAAATCCGAATTGTGGCCGTGAGCGTGTAAGAAGCCGGAAGCTAAGCATTCGGCTTTGTTGAGAAATCGATGTAATCAACCGGCTTGCGCACCGGTTCGGCGATGCGATGGATGGCGGAACGCAATTCGTCGGAGAAGTAGGCTTTCACTGCGTGTTCGGCAGCCAGCGCGACATGGGCGAGCGTAGCGGTGTCGGTAACGCCCTTGTCGAACGTGTAAAATGGGGTCGGAGTCCATTTAACGGCAACTCATTTAACTTGGCAACAAATGGTCTCCGACCCCATTTTAACTAAAATCGAACGACATCACCAGATGATCCGAAAAGGCAGATATGCCTGGCTTTACGTGCGTAGTGCGCTCTCCTTTACCGATTGGTTCAATTTTGATCTCAAAGTTTTGTTCGGCTGCTTTGAACTCTTTCAGCGCGGTAAGAATTAGGGCTTGCGCTAGGTCGGTGGGCGCAGCGACCGCAGAACGAAAACCCAGCAGGTCCATGTAGGCGACAAGGTGGGGTGTAAGTATCGGCTTCGCATCACTTTGGTATTCTGCACTCATACCAGCCTCCGGATTGGCAAAACGGATCGGCGCGCAAGCGACGGAAAGCTTGAGCTACCCGTGAACAGAACACAGTAAATTGCTCACGGACAGTGGCACCTCAGCGCCAGAAGAGGTCATGACGCACGATGACCACAAGTGGATTCATTATGCCGAATGCCGCAATTATTCCGGCAAGTCGGAAACCACATAACGATCCGAGGGGAAATTGCGAACGACGCGATAAGCAAGTACGCCGTCTTTTATCGCCAATATTTCGATCATCGCACCGGACACGTCAATCGTACGCGGCAGAACACCGGTTGGCGAAAGCGGTACAGCATCCCGCGTCGTTTTCAGCTGTTCGCTGCCGCTGAGATATGTCGTCTCCAACCGTGCGCCGGATGAATCCGTCGTGTAACGCAGAGCCAGCCCGATCTGGGAGTCCGGCGCTCCCGGCTTCGGTTCTGCAACGCGCAGCCGCGCAGGTTCGGAAAGCGCGAACAGCGGCCCCTGGGACCCTTTCGCGTATTCCCCCTTCATGAGGTTCAGATAAACGAATCCCGTCTGCGCCACGGCGCCATTCGCAAGCCATAGCGACCCGCCAACCGGTTTTGCATTCGCCGGAGCGGGTGCCCCGGGTGGCACGGCGAAAAGAGCGCCGTCAGGAAGGTCGAGACAAACCGCAAATAGAGGAGAAACACCCCCCAAATTACTCTCTCCCGTCGTCACATTATCAGCGCTGCAGACAGCACTTGTCTTCGCGCCGCCAACCCGAAATCCGGGATAGAGCCGTAACCCTTGCTCCATTTTCGGATGATAGGTCCAAATGCCTTGCCAAACGCGATCTCGCGGCGAGACAGTATTCTCCAACTCCAGGAAACCCGCATGAACAAGCGGTTGCGAAAGAACGATATCGCCGGGCGCGGCCGTGTGTATCGGTTCTGGGTCCACTGGTCCGGGCGCAGTGGAGACGATTGGATAAACAGAATCGGTTGTGAATGGGACGTTGCATCCAGACAGGCCGAGCAACATCAGCACCGCCGCCAGCTTCGAATGGCCGCCTTGATGGCTTCGTTCGCACACGGGCCGGCCGCTCATTGTTTGCTTCCAGTCGCGGCAGACGGAGCAGCTTGTGCCGCCCCATCCGTTGCCGGCGTGACCGATTTGGCTTTGGTGAGATTTTTTTGAGCCTCTTCCAGCGCGGCCGCGCGGGCCGCGGACGTATCCGCCGTGATGGCCTGGATCGTGGAAAATTGTTCGGCGTCCTGGCAACCATCGCCAAAAAAATCGGTTTGCATTTGCCAACTTATCCGCCCGACGATTTCGGCATTGACGGGCTCGCCTGCCAAATTGGGGTAGTTCATGCGGGCACGGTCAAACGCACGGAGAATTCTACCTCGATCGATGTTCGTCGCTGTCCGGCTAAACACGTTTGGCGGTGAGACGTCTCCGCTCGAGACAATTGTAATCTTGCCCGGAATCACGCGCACGACAACCGCCGAGTTGTTAAGGCACTCATAGAGATTGCCGAACCACACTTTGGTAATGGCGTAATCACCTGCCGGTATGCTTGCCATGAGAAGCTGGAGGCCGCGGCCGAGGGAACTGACGTTGGGTGAACCGTCGTCCGGCACGCCGCCGCCTTTCATCTCGTCGCCAAATCCCAAAATATTGGCTCGCAATTGTATCGTAGAATGTGAGGTGAACGACCCCGTGGCCAAATTCACCGGGCGAAGCACAAATACCGTGCTAATTCCGCCCGAGACCGCCAGAATGAATACCGCATCGTATTGGGCCCGAACAGCCAACGAGTCAGGCGCCGATGTGTTTTCTGAAGCCGCGATCGTCGCAGGCGCAGTAACAGCGATGCAAAGAGACAGAAGAGCTCCGGAGCAAAACAGCCGCCTGATATAGCGCAGCCCATCCCTGTGTTTTTTTGACAATCCCGGCATTCGCATCATGTTGACCGAGCCCCCCAAAAGTCATCCATCGCTTGGTAAACCCCACAACCTGGTATTTCAATCCGCGACGCCGCCAAACAGTGGGTCATTCATTCGATCTTGCGTCCGGCAGGTCGCAGACTCATAACTCGAGGGTCGTGAGAGTAGGCGTCATCCACCTTTTGGTGTCCACTTTGCGCCAAATCCGGTCTTTGCCTCTTTCCGGTCCGGGTCTAATCTTTTCCCGGGGTAAGGGATGGAAGCTATGAGCGACGCGGTCGGACCCGGCGATCTCGTTCTGTGCGTCAATGCCGCGCCGAACCACGCCACGGGCAGGCCGGTGCCCCTGCGAGCCGGGGAGACCTACCGCGTTCTCGCCGTCATGGAATTTGGCTGCCCATGCGGACGTTCCGATGCTCTGCTGGATGTCGGCGTCGATTTCGCGTGGTGCCAAACACGCTTCCGCCTCCTGCCCAAACCCAAAGCCCAGGCAAAGCCCCGCCGGGTTTCCGTGCCCAAAGAGAAGGAGAAGGTTTGACGAACGGCCGGCTTCGGATTCGGCCGGGGCGCCGACTTCGCGAGACGCGACCCAGCGCGTAATCGGTGGCCTGCTACAACGAACCCCGGAAAGCTGCTATGGTGCGCCTATAAAAAACAAGGGGTGTCGGGGGACATGTCGGACACGATGAAGGCATTGGCGTGGGTGGCCGCGCTCGGCGTGGCCTTGTCGGGTTGCACCGCGGTCAAGGAGAGCGACCTGAAACCGGCCGCGCCGCCCGTTATTGCCGCGTTGCGACCGAGCCTTCAGCCGGCCCAGCCCGGTCCGTGGCGCATCACAAAGACCGAATGGACCAGGGCCGACGAAGACGCATTCGGCGAATTCGTTCGCAGGATCGCCGAAAGCGGCTGCGCGACGACGATTTCGTGTATGAAGAGCGCCGCCAACTTCTATCGCGACAGCGATCCGCCGGCGTTCGTTTTTCATGCCGACTGCGCCAAATGGGCCTATATGCTGCGCGCCTATTATGCGTCGAAGAACGGGCTTCCCTTTTCCTATGTCGACCGCATCTCAGGCGACGGCGGCGATCTCAGATACGGCGAAACATCCAATCAGGCTTTGGAGCGCCGCGACATTGTCGATAGCGGGTCCGGCATAGACACGTTTGCCGTGTTGCACGAGTTGCACGACAAAGTGTGGACGGCGACCTATCGGATGGATGCCGCGGCGCAAGTTCCCGTGCTGCAGGACTTTTATTCGCCGAAGATCCAGCCTGGCTCGATCCGCGCCGGCACCACGATCTACGACATCAACGGCCATGTGATGATCGTCTACGACGTCACGCCCGACGGCAGCATCCTTTACATGGACGCGCACCCCGACGAGATGGTGACACGTGGGGCGTACGGCCCGCAGGTCCCCCAAAGCGCAATGTCGCTCGGGGGAGGCTTCAAGAATTTCCGCCCGCTTAAGCTGGTGGGCGCCCTGCTGCGTCCGGATGGGAGCTATCAAGGCGGTCAGATCGTGTTGGCGGCAAACGAGGCGATTGCGGATTTTTCGCTCGAACAGTATCGCGGCAATGCGCCGGACGCCAAAAACGACGATCCCGGCACGCAGTTCCGCTACAACAACGTGCCGCTCGACTTGTACGAATACGCGCGCGCCTCGATGTCGAATGGCGGCTTCGCGTTCAATCCCGTTTACGAGCTTGAAGTCACCATGGGCACGCTATGCCGCGACGCAAAGGAGGGGACGAGGAAATCCGACGCGCGCGTCGAACGCGGATTTGCCGACCTGTATGCCGACCTTTCGAAAGCCTCTGCCCTATGGGAACAACGAGACCTTCGCGTTGTTTACCACGGCAGTTCGCTGAAGCAGGCGCTGGCCGATACCTATGTCGCAGAGGAGCATGCCTGCGTCCTCGACAACTCCGGCGCGGGCAGCAGGATTGCGCAAAGCCCGCCGGACCAATTCCTGCACCGCTCGCCCGAGACGGACGTACAAAGGCTGATCGCCCAAATCGACGAATCCAGACCCTTCGCCGGAATGCGGCCCGTCGGATACTGACGCAGCGACCCGGATTCGAAGAAAGGGAATGATTTGAACATCGACGGAGGTTAGCCATGGGGAAATTCTGGGCTTCCATCGGGTCGTTGATCTTCTTCGTGATCGCGCCGGGCACGCTCGCGGGATTCCTGCCATGGGCGTTCACGCACTGGCAGATGAGGCCGGGTTTCTTTCACCTCTACCAAATCCGTCCGGCCGGCATCGCGCTTATTTTTCTGGGGCTCGTTCCGCTCGTAGCCTCCTTCGCACGGTTTGTCTTTGAAGGCCTGGGCACGCCTGCGCCGATCGCGCCGCCGAAGCACCTGGTCGTCGGCGGTTTCTATCGTTACGTCCGCAATCCGATGTATGTCGGCGTTGTTTCCGCCATTTTCGGACAGGTGCTGCTGTTCGGCGACGTGCGCTTGCTGTGGTACGGCGCGGCGGTCTGGCTCGGCTTTCATCTCTTCGTGCTGGTGTACGAAGAGCCGACATTGCGCGGGATGTTCGGCGAGGAATATAAAATCTTCTGCGCCAATGTTCCGCGATGGGTGCCGCGGCTCACGCCGTGGAATGCCAATGCCAAAGTGTAGAGCCCGAGCTGCTTCAAAATCGCTGCCCTATCCGCATCCGGACTGAAAAGCCATAGCCCCATACCGGCCTCGTCGGCTGCGTTTGGGTGGCGTTTGGCGGGAACGTGAAATAGCGAATGTCTGACGATTCCGCCGATTCCGAAATCGCATCAGGCAATCTCACTGCGTCGCGGTGGCCCCGATAGCATTGGCCAAAAATGCCCAGCCTTCCCGCATTCGCGCAACATCCTCGGCCGGCCAGCGGAACTGCATCGCACGCGCATTGCGCACGTAGACCAGGGGGTCTCCGAGGGCGTGGTCGGCGCAGATCCGCCGCAGGCGACCGACCAGCGCTTGCGCGGGTCCCGCGGACGGTTGCGCCTTCTGGTCCGCGAGCTCAGCGGCTTCATCCGCAATCGGCACGAGCGACCGATGCCACGGCGAAGCGGCGCGAACGGCGCGGTAGTAAGCCACCAAATCCTCGTCCGGTGTCGCCGGTTCGGTAGGCTTCTCGCGCCATGCCGCGCGTTCGCCCACCTGCAGCCACTTTTGCGCGAGGGGGGCATTCCATTCGAACATCGACGCCGAGAATTTGCGCAGACCATATCGAACCGCGAGCTCGTTCTCCCGAACGACCAGCGCTTGAGCCTCCGGAGCGGCGGGGTCGACGTTGTTTTGTTGCAGATCCTGAATGGATTTGACGATGGCGCGTGCCGCAGGAGCGGCCTCGCTCCTCGCCTTCATCTCATCCGGAGGCTGTGAAGCGATCCACGTCATCACGGCCCTTTCCTCGTGGGGTGTGATCGTCTCGTTGACCAGCTCGCGATAGATTTGAAGGCGTGAGAATTGATCGTCCATTTCCATGCTCCTTGTGAGATTGCAGAGATTTTCCACAGACAATTGTTTTCCGGATTCGATCGTCGCCAGCGCCGTTTTGATCAGCCCGACTGCTTTGTCCGCCGCGTCTCTTTTCGCGCTGCAGCTCTGCAGCTGCATTTGAAGCACGCGAGCGAGCGGCGGAGGGTTCGTCGCGAGCTGCGTCCGGATCTGCTCCAACGTCATTCCGAACGCCTTCAGCGTCACGATGACGTTCAGCCGCTGCAGCTCCTTCGGACCGTAACGTCGCCAGCCCTTGGCGCTTCGCATCGGTTCGATCAGTTCGTGGCGCTCGTAGATGCGCAACGTGCGCACCGTCAATCCGGTGCGCCGCGCGCACTCCGCGGCCCCCATCCAGACGGATTCCTTTGTCCCGGTCATGTCGTCAGGCTACGGTATGACCCAAGGTTCGGGTCAAGAGCTCAAGCGCGGCGCGCCGACTCGGCGAAAAGGGCCGGCTAATTTTCCCGCTTTCTTGCATTCATCCATGCATGGCGCTCACGCCGGCGAGCGCGGCCCTGTCGGCCGCAGACAGATCGAGATGCGTGGCGATAGCGAATTGCTTCTGCGCACCAACCTTGTCGCCCGACCACAGCAACGCCTCGCCCCACTTCAGATGCAGGCGTCCCCAGTTCGGCGCGTATTTGTCCGCTTCCGCGAATTTCGCGAGCGCGAGATCGGACCGGTTCTTGGCGATCAACGCTTCGCCCCACATTTCCAGCGGATCTGCGAAGTGCGGGCCTTTGGCGTTGGCGGATTGGAATTTCGCGACGGCGCCATCGTAGTCGCCCTTCGCGAGCAGCATGGCGCCCCAGTCGGAATCGGCAAAGGGAATGTCGGGCGAACGCGCCGACACGAGCGAAAACCAGTGCGCGGCGCCGGACCAATCGCGCGCAACCGCCGCCACCTTACCACGCGCGCGCACGCAGGCATCGCAATCGAGCGGCGTCTTCGCGATCAATGCCGCCGCGCCGGCGATATCGCCGCCTTCGGCCATCGCCGTCGCCTCGAACGGTCGCAGCAACACATCGCGCTCTAAGAATGTCCTCGGATTATCGATGGAAACCGCCTCCCCTTTTTTCGACCATGCCAGAGCCTCTTCCCAATGTCCGGCATCGGCTTCGATTTCCGCCCAGTCGAAATTGAGTTCGACATTCACCGAACCGTTCGGAAGAACTCCGGGACGCAAGCCTGCAAGAAGTCGCGCTTCTGCGGTATTGTGGCTCCCGGCGTTCGCCCCAATCAGACCGTCGCCATTGCACGCTCCCAGGCGCCGTCCGAGAATGCTCATGCAGGCAGCTATGGCATCTTTCCATTGGCCGGTGAGAGCGGCGGCATCGGCTGCAAACTGCGCCGGCAGGTTGCGAGCCGCTTCGCCGCCGCCTGCCAGTGCCCCACCGGATTTTCCCGCAGCTTCTGCCGCATTCGCGGTACGCCATTCATCCTCGTCGTGCCCCTTATCGCTCCATGCCGATTGCAGCGTGAACCAGGCAACGAGATTTCCTGGAGCGAGCGCGATCGCGAGCTCCGCATCCCGCTTCAGCGCCGGCTCGTTTCCGCGGAAATAGTCGACAACCGTCAGCGAGACGTAAGCAAGCGAGCGGTACTCGTCGCTTCCGGTGTAGGTCTCGCCACGGGCAATAGACTCCGCCTCGGCGAAACGGCCGCGCGACGAAAGATAATCGGCGAAACGGAGCGGCCGCGCCGCGCGAAAGATGTTTTCCGCTGTTTTCTGGATCAGCCCGTCGAGCTGGTCGGGCGCGCCGGACGCCGTCAGGCCGGGCTGATCGCCAAAACGGACGGTCAGCGAAAGGTCGTTGCCGTTTCGCACCAGCTCTCCGGTGACGTGCGTCGCATGGCCGAGCCAGCCATGGAGATAGTGGTCGAGCTCGCCGATGGAGATGCCGGTTTCGGGGATTTCCACATGCGCTTCTTCCCGGTTGTCGACGTGGAAGGCCGAAACCCCCTCCGCGAATGTCAGAGTGCTGCTGTCCATTTCACCGAAGCGGTCGACCACGCGGGCGGCGAGAACCGAGCCCGTCATTCCCGATTGCGCCAGATCCGGCGGAACGGAAAAAGCATCGACAATCAGGTCGCGATCCTGCGTGGCGCTCCACACCATCGTGGCAAGTCCGCAGACGAGCAGCAGAACGACGAGGCCGGCGGAAAGCTCAAGGACGAATTTGCCGTAATCGCTGAAGCGGCGGAAGCGCAGATGGGAAAGTTCGAACGCGTTCTGCTCGGTCAGGTTCTCGATCTGCAATCTGGCAAGACGCGTCTGTTCCTCCAGATAGGCGGCCGCGCGCGGATCGAGCCGTTCGCCCGATGAGAGCGCAATGGCGTCGGCGGCGGGATTTGCGCCCGGACCCGATGCGGCTTTGGCGCCTTCTTCTTCAGTCATGCGAGACCCGTGCGAGTTCGGATTTTTCGGCGGCCGAAAGATCGAGCGACGCCGCTGTCGCGAATTGCTTCTTCGCCTCCTCAGGTTTGCCCGCCCACAGCAACGCCTCGCCCCATTTGAGGTGCAGCCGTCCCCAGTTCGGCGCGTATTTTTCGGCTTCTTCGAATTTCGCCAGCGCGAGGTCGGAGCGGTTCTCGCGGATCAAAGACTCGCCCCACATTTCCAGCGGATCAGCGAAGTGGGGACCTTTGGCGTTAGCCGATTGGAATTTCGCAATGGCGCCGTCGTAATCGCCTTTTGCAAGCAGCATGGTGCCCCAGTCCGTATTGGCGAACGGAATGTCTGGAGAGCGCCTGGAAACGATGGAGAATATCTGCGCTGCTTCTGCCCAGGCGTGTTTCGCCGCAGCGATGTTTGCGCGCGCGCGCATGCAGATGTCACAATCGGGCGCGGTCTTGGCGATCATGCCCTCCGCGTCCGTGAACCGGCCCGCATGCGCGAGCGCAAGTGCGTAACCGGGCCAAACGAATCTGCGCACGTATTCGCGCTGCGTTGGATCGGCAAGGTAAAGCAATTCCGCCTGCCGGCCGGCGGCGACCGCAGCGTTCCAGTCCTCCTGCGTCACTGCGATCCGCATCCGCGCCTCATCGACCTGCGGGTTTGGCGTACCTGCGTCCGACTTCGGGGGGATGGAGTTTGCAGACGTGCGGGCCGATGCCACATCGTGGTCCGCGGCGTCTTCCTCGGCGCGCTGAAGAGGCCCCGAATAGTCCTTGCCGTTTGCGACGAATGTGTCCTCCGCCTCAAGGGCCGCGGTCCAATCCCCCATAAGCCGGTCCCTATGGTACGCGAAGTAGAGCGGAGCGGTAGCGACCAGGCCGGGATCGAGGTCGGCGACCTCCGCTCCGTGCCAAAGGCCGATATTGCGCGAAGACAGACGCCATGCGGCTTCGTCGTGACCCAAAATATTCTCGACGCTGGCGAGCCAGCCGACCGCCGTCGGATTTTGCGGGTCGAGCGCCGCCGCAATGCGTGCTTTGGCGAGCGCCGCTTCGAAGTTGTTGGAGCCCACCAGAAGGCCGGCCCAGGCCGCGTAGGCGACGGCGCGATCATGCGCATCGCCGGTCTTCGTCAGGGGGACGACCGCAGCCAGCGCTTCGGGTACCCGCTTGTTGGCCCCGAGCCAGTCGAGGTAGCGCAGAGGCCGAACGGCGGCGAACATATGCTCGGCCGCCTTCTGAAGCAGCGCATTCAGATCCTCGCCTTCGCTAGTCGCGCCCGGCTGCCCGCCCGCGCGGATGGTGAGTGCGTATCCCTTCGCCGTACGTACCAAGTCGCCGGTGACGTGCGTTTCGTGACCCAGCCATTCGCGCAGGTACCGATCGAGCTCGCCGATGGAAATTCCCGTCTCCGGAATTTCAACGCGCACCTCTTCGGAATTTCCTGCGTGATAGGAACCCGCGCCCTGGACGACGGAACCGACGGACGACTGCATGCGACCGAAGTTATCGAGTATGCGACCGGCCAACACGCTCCCCGTCATGCCCGATTGCGCCGTGTCCGGCGGCACGGAGAATGCGTCCACCACCAGATCGCGATCCTCGGCGGCATTCCACACCATCGTGCCGAGACCGCAGACGATCAGGAGTACGATCAACCCGGCCGCGATTTCCAGCGCAAAGCGCGCATAATCGCCGAAGCGGCGGAAACGCAGATGGGAGAGTTCGAACGCGTTCTGCTCGAACAGATTCTGCTTCTGGAGCCGCGCAAGCTCGGTCTGCTCGCGCAAGTAAGCGCGCGCTTCGGCAGACGCATCGTCGTGCATTGCAATCCCGACGGCCGCCGGATCGCCGGCATCGGTCAGGGAAGATCGCTCGATGTCCTCAGTCATCAGCGACCTGCATTCTGGTGAGTTCCGAGCCTTCGGACGGCGCGAGATCGAGGCCTGACGCGATGGCGAACTGCTTTTGAGCGCCGATCCTGTCGCCCGACCACAGCAACGCCTCGCCCCATTTCAGATGCAGCCGTCCCCAATTCGGCGCGTATTTGTTTGCTTCCTCGAACTTCGCGAGCGCGAGATCGGAGCGGTTCTTGGCGATCAGCGTCTCGCCCCACATCTCCAGCGGGTCGGCGAAGTGGGGACCTTTCAGGTTCGCGAGCCTGAACTTGGCGATGGCGCCGTCGTAATCGCCTTTCGCGAGCAGCATCGCGCCCCAATCGGCATAGGCAAAGGGAATTGATGGGGCTTGCCTTACCGCATCGTCAAACCACCACGCGGCGGCGTCCCATTTCTTCCGAGCCGCATCGATGTTCCCGCGCATGCGCTCGCAGAGATAACAATCGCCCGGCGTCTTGGCGATGATCGCATTCGCGTCAGAGAAATTGCCGAGCCGTGCATCGGCGTAAGCCAGCCAGGGACGCGTCGCGACCGGCAACAGAGCCCAATTTCCCGTCTGACGCAGATTGGGATAGCCCTCGATCGCGATAAGCGCGTCGCGCGCCGCTTGCCATCGATCGAGTGCGATTGCGCGCATGACCTCCGGCAGCGGCGGCGAGCCCCAAAGGTCCTCCAGGCGTATCCCAAATGCTGCACGGTCCTCATTTGGGTATTCGGGATCGGCTGCCTCCGAGCCGGCTATGTCGTGGTCCAGCGCAAGATCGTGGCTCGCCTCCAGCGGCATCGCCAAGTGCGCCTCGCTGTAGTCCTCCTGAGACTGGACCTGCGGTGCGCGCAATGCAGCGGCGCGAAAGTCGCCAAGCGACTCGTCCAGAGCAACCGATTCCTCGACAATGTCGATCGCCACTGCGTTTGGCGCGTAGTGGGCCGACCCACCGTTTCGCAGAAGGGAGAGCGAACGCATCGTTTCCCGCAACGTATCTTCGTTGTGGCCGAGGAAGCTGCCGTCTCCCGCCATGTTGACATGAACGTGCGCCAGATCGGGATCGAACCGGTCTGCCATTTGCTGCATGGCGAGGGCCCGGCGGAATTCACCTTGGCTGTCGAGCAAGGTTCCGAATCGGGAGTAGGCCCAGGCGCGCTCCTCCGCCGGGCCATAAAGCGCAAGGGAACGCGTTGCCGCCGCCGCTTCGGCGGCGCGGTCGTGCTGCTCGAGAAACATGATGTATCGATAGGACTGATTCTGCCCGTAAACGTATTCCGCCGCGGCAGCGACGAGCCGGTCGAGATTACTTTCCGGCCCGCGGAAAACCTTTGCCTCGCCGTTGCCCGCCCGAGCGCTTACGGCTATGCCGCTTCCATCGTGCCATACTTCTCCGGTCACGCGCGTCTGATGGCCGAGCCAGGAGGAAAGGAAGCGATACGCTTCGCCGACGGAAACGCCGGTGTCGGGAATCTGCACCTTGATGTCGTTTCCCCAGTCGTTCCGGAATGTGCTGGCAGCGCGGATCGTATCGGCGTGCGATTGGACAAAGGCAATCCGGTCCTGCACCTGTGTGGCAATGACTTGTCCGGAAAGGCCCTTCGCCGTCAGGTCGGCCGGCACGTCGAACGCTTCGATCACGAGCGCGTCGTCGTGCGCTGCAGACCAGACGGCCGCCGCCATCGCGACAACAACTGCTACGGCAATCGCCGCAACCGCGAGTTCGAACGTGACTTTCAGCACATCGCTCACATGATGAACGCGGTGCGACCATCGGCGCAGGTTAAGCTCATGCGCGAGCTCTTTCGCCTGCAGGCGGACGAGAATCTTCTGTTCCTGCGTGAGCTCGCGTTGTTCGTCCACAAGGGCATCCGCCTTTTCGCGGCTGGCCGCGCCCAATACGGACCAGGCCGCTCCATCCGGCCCGGGGGAGGGTGTTTCGCTTCGAGCGGATGTCGCCTCGTCTTCAGACATGCAGCGCCGTCCATTTCGCGAGCGAGGTTTTGTCGACTGCCGAAAGATCGAGACCGGCGGCAATCAAGAATTGCTTTCGCGCTTCGTCCTTGCGCCCGACATAGTCGAGCGCCTCTCCCCATTTCAAATGCAGCCGTCCCCAGTTGGGTGCGTATTTGTTTGCTTCTTCGAATTTCGCCAGCGCGAGATCGGAACGGTTCTTGAGCATCAGCGCCTCGCCCCACATCTCCAATGGATCGGCGAAGTGCGGGCCCTTGGCGTTGGCAGACTCGAACTTCGCGATCGCGCCGTCGAGATCGCCTTTCGCCATCAGCATCGCGCCCCAGTCTGAATAAGCGAAGGGAATGTCCGGCGCCTGGCGCACGCCCGCAGCGAACCAGCGCTCCGCGCCCGGCCAGTCGCGACCGGCGGCAGCAATTTTGCCGCGCATCCGAACGCAGTCGTAGCAGTCGAGCGGCGTCGCCCGGATCATCGCCGCGGCGTCCGACGCGTCTCCGGTCATGGCTTTGGCGTAGGCGAAGTACGCCAAGCTGCGCTTCAGTCTCTCTTTGCCGGACACGGGCGCCTTCGATGGCGCCGTCGGCTCGGCCAGGAGCGCTTGTATCGCCTGGCCGGGGCCGCTCGCTTGAAGCCATCGACCAAGACCGATATCGGCGACCAGCTCGGCCTGCGGCAAACTATTCAAATTTGTAATAGGCGCGCCGAAGCGCGCTCTCGCCGCCCGGATAGCCGATTGGACAGCCACCTCCGCGACATCGGCGGCCGGCCCGTCATGATCGAGCCCGAAGTCTCTCACCGATTCGGTCAAAGGGCTGATCGGCGTAAGGCCTAGAGACGCATCTGTTTCTGCCGCGCGCTCGAATTCCGGGGCCGCCATCCGGAAGTCTCCGCGGTACCTCGCGGCGTAAGCTTGTTGCCAAGCTGCGAGGCCTGCCACCACGCCTGATGGTTCGCCATCCGAATTGCGGCGCGATAGCGGGAGCGCATGCTCGAACGCCGCCAACGCAGCTTCGTCATGTCCAAGGCTGCGTTCGGTCTCGCCCAAACCGTCCCACGCGGCCCCGCTGTCGGGAGCTATGCGCACGGCGTCCTGGGCTCGCGCCACCGCGCCGGGTACGTCGCCCATGTCCATGAGCGCGAATTGCAAGTTGTGGTCCGCCCAGATTCGGTCTTCGCCGGGAGGTCCGTCAGAAAGCGCGATGAACATCCGCAGACTCTCGTCCCTACGATCGTGCTCAGATAGATATTCCGCCAGGCGATAGGGCTGGGTGCGTCGATAGATTGCTTCGGCGGATTGTTGCAATAGCCGGTCCAGATCGGCGTCCGTGCCTGAGAAGCTGTCGCCGGCGTTCGCGCCTACCCTCGCCGTGATCGTCAGGCCGGCTTGCGTGCGGAAGACTTCGCCGGAGATGCGGGTCTGATTCCCCAGCCATTGGCGGAGGAAGCGGTTGAGGTCGGAAATGGAGATGCCGGTCTCCGGAATCTCGACTTTGAGATCGTCGCCCCAGTTGGTCTGATAGGTCTGCGCGGGACGGTCTGAAGCCGTTGCGGCTTGCATGGCCGCCAGTTTGTCGAGCACCTGGGCTGCGACCACCTGGCCCGTGAGGCCTCGCTGGCTGAGCTCGGGCGGCACCTGGAAAGCTTCGACGACGAGGCCGTGATCCTCCGCCGCGCTCCAGATCGCGCTTGCGATGAACGCCACGACGGCGAGCGCAATCGCCGCTATGGCAAGTTCGAACGACATTTTGAGAACGTCGCTGAGGTGGCGCACGCGCAGCGACCAATGCCGCAGACTGTCTTCGCGTCGCAGCTCTTCGGCCTGCAGATGCGTGAGCGTAATCTGCTCGTCGACGAGATCACGTTGCCTCTTCAGATAGGCATCGGCCTCGGCGCGACTTGCGGCGGCGAGCACGCCGAACGCCGCCGCATCCGGCGAAGGCGGCTCGCGGCCGGGGTCGGTTTCCTCAGCCATGCGCGTTCCTCATGCGGGCCAACTCGGATTTTTCGGACGGCGAAAGATCGAGCGCGGCAGCAATGTCGAATTGCTTCTTTGCAGCATCCCGCTTTCCGGACCACAGCAACGCCTCGCCCCATTTGAGATGCAACCGTCCCCAGTTCGGTGCGTATTTCGCAGCCTCCGCGAATTTCGCCAGCGCGAGATCGGAGCGGTTCTTGGCGATCAACGCCTCGCCCCACATCTCCAGCGGATCGGCGAAGTGCGGGCCTTTCTGGTTGGCGAGGTTGAAATTCGCAATTGCGCCTTCGAAATCGCCTTTCCATAAAAGCATCGCGCCCCGGTCGGTGTAGGCAAATGGAAGCGAAGGCGCGAGTTTCACAGCGCTCGCATACCAATATTCCGCACCGTTCCAGTTCCGGACCAGCGCATCCATGTCGCCTCGGACGCGCAAACAAAGATAACAATCGAGCCTCGTCTTCGCGATCGTTGCGCGCGCCGATTTCGGATCGCCCGATTTCGCCTCGGCAAGCGCCAGCCATGGCCACGCCTGCGCACGCAGCGTGATGAGTTCGACAGGGTCCCGAGCTTCCTTCGTGGCAAGCGCGCCTTCGATGTCATTGCGCGCGGCCTGCCATTCGCCCAATGCCGCAAATCGCTGGAATTGCGGAAAGTCGAAATTGACCTGATTGTAGCCGGAGCCCTCCGAACTCAGATGGAAGAGTTCCCGGTCGGTATAATTATCGAGATCGCGCAATGACGCTTCGGGATCGTGCATCTTGGCGTCGTCGACCGCCTGCATGTAATGCGACGTCCAGTGCGAGCCGGTGAAATCCGGCTCGGTCTCCATGGTCGCGTATATTTTCGCGGCAGCCTGATAATCTCCGTCTTCTTCGGCGACGGTGCTATCGGCCTGTTGCCCCATAATGAGCGCCGCCTTCTCGGTCACTTCTCCCCGCCCTCCCTCGTGCAGTTGCCTGCTGGCGAGGGCTTCGCGCAGCACGCCTTCGTCATGACCCGCGGTCGCGTCGGCGGTCGCCGCGTTCATTTGCGCCAGCATGTTTTGCGGATCGAGGCCGGTGGCCTGATGCGCACGGTCCAGCATATCCTTCTCGGCATCAGGACCCGTCGCCAGATACATCCAGATGGCGTAGGCCCAGGGCTTCTCGGATGGCGGGCCGTTGAGCGCGAGATTTTTCAGGACCTCGTTGCCTTCCGCGGTGCGGCCATGGTTCAGGAGATACACGGCGAAACGAAACGGCTGGGTCTGGTTGTAGATGCGCTCCGCCGCGCGGGTCACGAGTTTATCGAGATCGGCTTCATTGCCGTCGAAACGCGATCCGGCATTGTTGCTGGTGCGGACCGTAAGCGCCATGCCCGATTGCGTGCGGAAGATTTCGCCCGAGATATGCGTCTGGTGGCCGAGCCAGCCGGCGAGATAGCGATAGGCCTCGCTGATGGAAATCCCCGTGTTCGGGATTTCGATCTTGATGTCGTTTCCGAAATTGCCGGAGTATGTGCCGGGCGCGCGGCTGGAATCCGTCTGCGACTGCATGAGCGTCAGGCCATCGAGAAGCTGGCTCGCGACGACGTCGCCGGTCAGGCCTTTTGCAGCCATGTCCGGCGGCACCTTGAACGCCTCGATAACCAGACCGTCGTCATGCGCCGCCGCCCAGATCGCAGAAGCGATCAATACGATCACGGCCAGCCCGATCAACGCGAGCGTCAACTCGAACGTCACGCGCATCACATCGCTGACATGGCGCACGCGAAGCGACCAGTGACGCACGCTGTCCTCGCGCTCGAGTTCGTCGACCTGCAGATCGACGAGCCGGCGCTGCCGCCGGAGGAACGCATCGGCTTCCTCGCGGCTCGCGCCTGTTACAGCCATCGGAATGGCGACCGGATCTGTTTGGCTGCCGCGTGCGACCGGCTTTTCGGATTCGTCAGCCATGCGGGCCCTTCATGCGCGCGAGTTCAGATTGTTCGGCAGTGGTTAGATCGAGTGAATGAGCGATTTGGAATTGCCTCTTCGCTTCGTCCGCTTTGCCCACATACAGCAACGCCTCGCCCCATTTGAGATGCAGACGTCCCCAGTTCGGCGCGTATTTGTTTGCTTCTTCGAATTTCGCGAGCGCGAGATCGGAGCGGTTCTTGGCCATCAGCGCCTCGCCCCACATTTCCAGCGGATCGGCGAAGTGCGGGCCTTTCTGGTTCGCGAGCGTGAACTTCGCGATGGCGCCGTCGTAATCGCCCTTGTGCAGCAGCATCTCGCCCCAGCGCCATGGCGCTTCGGGAATCGACGGATTGCCGACCCGCGCCTGCGCGAACCAGTAGGCCGCCGCAGCGTAGCTCTTTTCCTGCGCCCGAATGAGGCCACGCGTGACGATGCACTCGTAGCAATCGACGGGCGTATAATCGATGATGCGATGTGCGCCTGTAAAATCGCCCATATGCATCCGCGCGACGGCAATCATCGGAAAGTGGCGCACCCAGCGTTCGAGGATATCGAAGCGATTGATGCGGACATGCCTGATGTCGGCTTCCAGCGACCAGGCCAGCGCCGACTTCCAGTCCTGACGCTCGACCGCCAGAAAGTAATAGACGAAGGCCGGATCTTCCGCCGGCAAGCCGTTGGCCATGGTGGGTTCGATGCGGGCGGCATAGTGCAGCGCACCGGGGACATCGTGATCGCTGGTGCGATTCAGCGCTTCGAACGTGTTCCTGTAATTGGAGTTGTCGATGCCGTCGTCAATCCGCACGGCGTCGCTGAAATCGCCGAGATATTCGTCGACGTGCCCGACTGCCCGAGCCGTTGTCGCACGCACATAGCGGTCGTCGACGCCTTGCACATGACCGGATTTGAAGCCCGCAACGGCCGCGCGAAGCTCGGGCAGCGCTTTTTCGATATGACCGGACGAATCTTCTTCGGTCCCCAGCCAGAAATGCGCGACGGGGTCGCCGGGAATGAGCGACAGCCCGTCATGGCCGTAGCGCAGCGCGGTTTCCCATTGGCCGCGATTGGCGTAGAGCACGCTGACGCTGGCGAGCGCGAACGCCTCTGTCTGCGTGTCGCCGGTGCGGGTCAGCGGCAGCAATATCGCGAGGGCTTCGTCGTAGCGCTCCTTGCCGGCGAGATAATCGGCAAAACGAACCGGCTGTGAGGCATGGTAGAGCTGCTCCGCGGCTTTCTCGAGCAAGGCATCGAGATCGGCGTCCTTGCCGCCTTGCGTTTCGCCGGGCGTATCGCCGTAGCGCGCCGTGACGGCGAGCGAACCATCGGCGTTGCGGAAGACCTCGCCCGTCACATGCACTTCGCTCCCCAGCCAGGCGCGCAGATACCGCATCAATTCGCCCAACGAGATGCCGGTGTCCGGAATCTCGATCTTGATATCCTGCGCCTCCCGCGCCGAATGGGCGGCGGCCCAGGGTGTTTCGGTTTCCTTTTCCATGCGCTCAAGCTTGTCGAGAACGCGTGTGGAGACGACGGGGCCGGTGAGTCCGCGGCTCACCAGGTCCGGCGGTACGGAGAACGCTTCGATGACAAGGCCGCTCTGCTGCGAAGCCGACCACACCATCGCGCAGAGAGCGACGACGACGGAGAGAACCAACAATCCGCCCAGAATTTTCAGGCCGACCGACAATGCCTGGTCCCAGGACTGGTAGCGCAGATGCCGGCGCTGTTCCCGCAGGCGTTCCAACTCGATGTCGTGCTGCTCGTCGAGCGCCTCCATCTGTTTGCGCACGAAGGCGGATTGTTCGCGCAGAAACCTGTCCGCCTGCTCGCGACTGGCCCCGCCGAGAGCAAGCGCCGCGGCCGTCGGATCGACACCGGCACTGGACGCCCGTGCGCTTTGCTCCTGACCTGATTGCTCGTCCACCCCGCCCCCTCGGCTCGCCTGCGATCGGCATTCAGCCATGACCGGGAGCGCACGGCAACATAACCGGGCCTCCCATGTCGGCTATGGCAATGACGGCTATGGGTCGTGATCCGCCGTTGCCGGTCAATCGACAATCGGCCGGGAATTGAAGAAGACCCCAAAGACCGCTGCACCGATCAATCCGACAATCGCGGCCGGAACGAAGCAAGTTGGAAGCGAAGAACTCGCCCGCCGATATTCCGGCCCCTTCGCGAAACCTCAATCTGTCAGATTCGCAGCGGAAAACAGAGTCGGGCCGCGATCCGGAAATCGGTGATATCGTCGCGATGGTTGAGGCGTGGGAGGCGGCGGATGCATGGGAGATTGCAGAAGGGGTATGAGCGATGACGGCACGCGCTGGCGTTTTGATTTTGCTCGCGGCACTGGGATGCGTGACAAGTTGGCTGCATGGCTATCGTGAAGGCCAACGCACCGGCGCGTATCAGCTGTTGCGCGAGATGGATACGTCCTACACCAGAGACGTAAAGAACGGCATGGACATGGACCGCGATCGGGTCTGCAACGAGATCAGGCGCTACAAACTCTCAATGGCCAGGGATTTAGACGAGAACACCGAGATTTGCGGCTGGCCTGACATGGACGGCCCCGAAGATTCAAACTGACCCACTACCCGTGATCGTGCCCGATGTCGGGTCCCGGAACGTCCCCGAACAGAGCTAATCCCTGGCAAAGATTCGGCCACGCTCGGGTCCGGCGTTCATGCGGACCATCGCGTCCGTGCAAGATTCAAGATTTGGGCAACGGCCATTTTCAAACGCGGGGCCGCGCGCGGGTTCGATCCATGGCGGGCATTCGGCTTTTGCGGGGCCGGCGGGTCTGATAGGACGTGATCACATGCGTCCGGGCGGGGGGCAGCGATCATGGACATCCACAAGCCGAAGCCGTTCCACAATTGGCGCGAATTCCTCGTCGAGATAGGGACAATCGTCGTCGGCGTGCTGATTGCTTTGGCAGCGGAACAGGCAGCCGAAGCGGTGCATTGGCATTATCAGGCGGCGCACGCTGAAGCCGCCTTAGACGACGAGTTGAGCGCGGATTTGGCTCAAATGGCTGAGCGAGAATTTATTGACCCCTGCGTACGCAAACGTATCGCCGAGCTGCGGGACAAGCTTCTTCAACCCGGTACACAATGGAAGGCCGACCCGCAAATACTCGCCAATCCGCCACCAACCGTTCTCCCTTCGGCGTACAGAACGCCAGACAGACTCTGGCTTCGTAATGCGTGGCAAACAGCCGTGGCGAACGATTCGGTTTCTCACATGTCCCCGGATCGCGCGGCGGTATATGGAGGGACTTACAGGCAGGTCGAACATATATCGGACCTGCAGGATTCAGAGTTTCAGGCGGCGCAGGAAATGACCGCGCTGAGCTACGATCTCGAGCTTTCGCCGGACAAACGACAGGATTACCTCAATACGCTCGGAAGGCTCGACGCACTCAATGATCTCATCGTTGCGATAAGCCAGCAATCTCTCGCGCATGCAGCGCGAATAGGATTGGGACCGAACAAGCGCGCTATTGCCGAGTTATTCGCCGCGCAGCGTCACTACCGGGGTGCCTGCGTCATCGATGCCAAGCTTCCGCGCGTTGAATGAATTCGCACTGTCGCACCCGAGATGGCGTGCACCCGGCTTCTTTGACGGGCACTTCAGCCAATCCGCGCGCCGGCCTTTTCCAACACTGACGGAGACCGTCGGTGCACTACGCCGCGCGAGGCGCGCGATCACGCAGGAACGTACGTCAACCTGATCACGTCCTCGGCAATGAGATCGCTCGCCACAAGGCGGAGCCGCGGCCGGGGACCCGTGAAGAACGGCTTGCCGCGGCCAAGCACGACGGGATGGAGGTAGATCCGATACTCGTCGATCAGACCGAGGTCGCCCAGGGTTCGCGCGAGGTCCGGTCCGCCAAGGTCGATCTCCCCAACGCGCTCGGCCTTCAGCCTGCGCATCGCCGCCTCGAGGTCGCCCTCGACAAGAACGGCGTTGGGACCGACCGACGCGAGCGAGCGCGATACGACCCATTTCGGCTGGCTGCGCCACGCGATCGCGAATTCGCGTTGCTCCGCGTCCCACTCGGGAAGGTCGTCGTCCCAATAGCGCATCACCTCGTACAGACCGCGACCGTACACGCTGCCCGCCTGGTTGCGCGTCAGCTCGATGAAATGACGGAAGAGCACGGGGCTTGGTGCAAACGCCGTGTGATCGACGTAGCCATCCAAAGTCTGGTTCATTCCAAAGACGAGCTTCGCCAAATCTCCACCCCAGGTTCTGCACGATAGGTTTAGCCGCCGTTACGCGGGCATCAGGTTGGACACAATGCGCCGTTTCGGCGGTGTGGCCAATAACCGGAGGTCCACTCTCCATCCACGGTAGATCATGAGGTGCAAATTTCAAGAATTTCGTACCGCTGGTGGTTGTTCCTCAGCGATGGACACTATCTGTTTGCACTCCAGCTCCGAACCCGCAGCCACGAACGTCCAGCTTGGGTCGATGCCACCAAACGAAATGGTGAACATATCGAGGTAGCCGCGGTAATTGCGACCGATCCAGCACCACCCCCAGTTCTTGTCCTACGAGTCGGGAGAGACTGGCGATCTCGGTCCAAGGCGTATCTTCGCCCAGCGGAAGTGACTCTAATGTCGCAATGAGTTCGTCGGTGTCGATGTCAACTCTCAATACGACCGCGCAATCGTTGAGAACCAAGGCAACGGACGACCAACGCGGACTCCCATCATTTCGCGTCGGGAAGCGCACGGGAGAGGATGCGATTGCGTTCATGGGCGATCTTTCGGAACGCCTGACCAATCGCGTTCAAATCTCGTCCGATGGTCTCAAGTCCTATATCGACGCGGTAGAGCAGGCATTCGGGGCCGATGTCGATTACGGGCAGGTGGTTAAATTCTACGATGCCGAACATACCGGCCCGGGCCGCTATTCGCCCCCGAGAGTCACGGGTCAGGAGAAGACCGTAATCGCCGGTTCTCCCGACCAACGACATATCTCTACCAGCTTGGTGGAGCGTCAAAACTTGACCATGCGGATGCAAATGCGCCGCTTTACCCGGCTCACCAACGGCTTTTCCAAGAAGGTGGAGAACTTGAAGGCGGCGGTTAGCCTGCACTTTGCCCATTACAATTTCGTGCGCCTGCACAAGTCCTTGCGCGTCACCCCTGCCATGGCGGCGGGTGTTTCTGATAGGCTGTGGACGCTGGAAGAATTGGTCGAACAGACTTCGCGGTAGGGGGCGACGTGAGGACGTTTTGGCGCTCGTGGCTCTTTTACGTTGGGCTCTTAAACTTTGCCCTTATTGCAATTATGGTTGCCGGATATTTTGACGGAGCAACTCCTCCCCGTGCATGGGGATTGATCAAGTTCGTCGGTGCGAGCGAGTCCGTGATATTGGGGGTCTCAATTATTCCGGCCGCGTTGCACCTTTGGGGTGAATGGTTCAAAGCCAGAGAGGAAGACTATGACGGCGCAGAGTTCGATTTACGGATTCCACTTATCGCTTTCGCATTTTTCGTAATTGGGGCTGCTGCGGTTTTGTGGTCGATGTTTCCCGGCTGAAATTCAAATTAGGGCGATGATGCACCACTTGACTGGTGGCACCGAAAGTTTTATCGCCGGTTTCGACAGGCCGCACTCGCTCTAAGTTTGGTAGTTATATTTAGCGCCGCCCCAACGCCGCATGATCCCGTTGCGTTCGCTTCGGAAGCACCATCCCGTTTCATGTTCGTCGTCAAAAACGTCGGTATAGGAAATGGACCCGTAGAAAAACACGCGTTGTTCGCCCCTGACGAGTTTACCAGCCAAGGCTTGGTCAAGCATTCGGTCGCAATGACAGGTCCGCTCGTTGATATCGTCGCTCGGCGCGCTAGGGAGCAACAATTCAGGCGCATCTGTGAGCAATTCGGCGCTGAGATAGGGAGGGTTTTCAGGGACGTTCTCGGAGAATTTAGCCGAACATCGGGCAGAGTTGATGGATGCGACCGTACGGCCACCATTAACGAAGTAATATACCAGCGTAATTGTCTTGGGGTGAACAAGGGTTGGGAACATGGAACTGGAAATCCCAATTGGCAGATTTTCGCTAGTGGCGATGATTCGAACGTGGGCGCGATCCAAACTTCGCGCAGTCAATTCTCCGCTTTTCAGCGCAGTCCATCCAACGACGACCAAACAATAGGTAAAAAGAACCAACGCCAAGTCCGTGGCTTTGGCGTCCCAGAATCCCAAAGGTTCTGGAGCCTTCTTGGCGCGCTCATATCCATCTGTATTGGCGTGGCTGGCCTCGTGATCGGGGACGATAACAACGGTCCCTACCACATTTGGCGAGATATTATATGGATTGGTGGGATGCTGTTTTTTGCTATCGGACTTTTCGGCGGTTTCGCGAGTTTGGTAATATGACGATGCTAGCGGAACAGCAAAAAGCAGAATCGCAAAGACGCCGACTCCAATCCCAATTGCGCCCCAAAATTGCATGCGTAGTGAAAATCTGCGTCTCAGCATCCCTTGATCGCTTCCCCGAAAATGTCAGGATTGGCGCGGTTATTATAGCGGAATTGGAATTCGGCCACATAGAGGGGAAGATATTTAGCCGAAACCTTGTGGAAAGTGCCGACAACGCCGCGCTTGAAGATGCTCCAGAAGCCTTCAATCGTTTGCGTGCGGATCGAGCCGCAGACGTACTGACCGGCGGCATGATCGACCACGCCATGCGGGAATTCCTTGCCGACATGCTTGTAGCCGACCCACTTGTCCGTGCAGAGAAGGCTAACCTTGGTCGAAACGCTTTCCCGGATGAACGTCTCAAGAGTGCTGGCGCGAACGTCTGCGATAACGCGGGCCACGACATTGCCCTTGCGGCTCACAGCGCCTGCGACAATATCCTTGCCCGATCCACCAGTGGCACCACCATCGCCGCGCTTGTCCTTGTGCCGGTTTTTGGCTTTGCCACCGACGAAAGTTTCGTCTACTTCCACAATGCCCATCAGCTTGCGGAATTCTTTGTCGGCAAGCCCCGCACGAATGCGATGGGTCATGTAGAGCGCCGTCCGATAAGAGCCGAAGCCGAGCGTTCTATGGACTTGGTGGGAGCTAATCCCTTTCTTGCTGGTCAGCATCAGATGGATGACCCGAAACCAGTCCCGCAGGGGCTTGTTCGTATTCTCGAAGATCGTGCCGGTCAGGTGCGAAAAACGGTAGCCGCTATCTGGCGCGCATTCGTAGCATTGCCATTTGTTGGGCATGGTCGAGACGCTATGCGTGACTGGCATTCCGCAGCGGGGGCAAATGACGCCATTAGGCCAACGCTTGCCGACCAGATAGGCGCAGCACGCGTCTTCGTTCGGGAAAGCCTTCTCCCACTGGGCAAAGGTCATTTGCTGAATTTGGGGCTTTTGCTTTTCGCGGGCCATGACGGTCACCCCTAACTGTCGGGAGGAATATAGACCCATGCGGCCCACCAGTCAAGTAGTGCACCATCGCCCAAATTAGGACACTACCGACGGTTGGCTTGGGTTTCGGCAGCACCAAAATCTTGCTATTGTCCGTTCGAACTTGGGTCCATCCGGGGAATGTCGGTTTGTTGGAGGGGGAGCTATTTTAATGTCGAAATCGTTTGTCGCTGCCAAATCGGCGTTCTTGCTGGCGGCGCCGTTTGCCCTGTGCGCAATTCTTCCGTCTTCGGCGGCGGGTTCGCCACCTCTCCTGTCCGGCACCTATCTTATTACGATCAACACATTTTGTCAGCCGACGGTGGAGGCCGAGGTCGCGAAAGACACCACCAGGCGTTTTGCGCTCGGGCGAGGTTCCAACGCGTCTCTGGCGGGAACGATCGCATTTGCGCAGGGAGCCACGGCTGGAACCGGGACCGCCAAAACGAAGCTCACCGTCGACTCCGGCAGTCTATTCCTTCAGGCCGGAAACGAAACCGGTGTCGATGACGCGCCGCTGGCACAAAGTGTCGGCGCCAAAGAATTTATGTTCACGCAGACGGCTACGACATTGTCTCTCGCGAAAGCCAAAGAGACCGATACGTACAACGTCTATTACGGTGCCGCAGGCAAAACCGGGATAGTGTCCGAAGCGGTTTTCGCGGGGCTCGACTCCCAGGGATGCGGCAATAACGGCATCGTCATCAGAAAATGACGATCCCGGGAGATTTGGTTGAATCGCGAACAGGCTGAAATTCGTTCCAATCGGAATTGTCCGAACAATTCATACGAGGAGCCCTTTAATGTCGAAACCATCCGTTGCCGTAAGATCGGCGCTATTTGCGGCGCCGCTGTTTGCGCTGATCGCAGCCCTTCCGTCTTCGGCGGGGAGTTCGCTGCCGCTCCTGTCCGGCACCTATCTGATCACCATCAACACGACCTGCCAGCCGACGCTGACGGTCGATGTGGAGAAAAAGACGGTTGCACAGGTTGCACTCGGGCCAGGCTCCAATGCGCTTCTGGCGGGAACGATCACGTTCACGCAAGGCGGCACGCCTGGAACCGGAACGGCCGTGACGAACCTCACCGTCGACTCGGGCAGTCCGTTCCTTCAGGCCGGGAACGAATCCGGCGTGGACGACGCGCCGTTGCACCAAAGCACGGGCGTTGAAGATTTTACGTTCACGCAAACGGCAACGACGCTGTCGCTCGTAACATCGGGCGCGTACATCAACTACAACGTCTCCTACGGCCCGACGTCTCGCACGGGGATAGCATCGAGTGCGGTGTTTGCCGGGATGGATTCGCAGGGCTGCGCCAATAACGGCATGGCGATGATCAACTGACGCAGGTTGCGGCGAACGTTCATTTCGAACGATTTTGCGGCGACGCGCGTTCGGATGTCATGGTTCCTTTCACTGCAATCCGAAGAATCCGGCGTTAGACCATCCGCCGCATGACCAGTTCGTTCGCGCGATTCGATGTCCGATAGATGGAGATTATCGGTTGAGTCGAGCCCGGAGGCGTTGCCGAGCGGGGGGCTGCGGCGACGCGGCACGGTTGCGCGTACGATTCGATAGGCTTGTCGCTACACTTGGAGCCCCGTAGAAGTGCGCCATTCCCTCTACCCCGCAGGGGGAGAGGGCCAGGGTGAGGGGGTGCTCATGCAGCGCGAGATGCTTGAGAGATTTGACGCTGCACAAGCACCCCCTCACCCTCGGATACGCAAGCACGCTTGCGTATCCTCGACCTCTCCCCCAATGGGGAGAGGTGAACTGCGAAAACTTACATCCTCGGCAGGGTTGCGCCTCCCGCGACTCACCGCTAGACAGTCCCCTTAACCTGCAATCCGACCGGCCCAATCACGCCAAAAGCGTGGTTCCGTCCGCACGTGCGAGTGAAAATGCCCAAGCGCCTGGACATCCACACCATACTGATCATCGGCGCGGGGCCCATCGTCATCGGGCAGGCCTGCGAATTCGATTATTCGGGGGCGCAGGCGTGCAAGGCCTTGCGCGCGGAAGGCTATCGCGTGGTGCTGGTCAATTCGAACCCCGCCACCATCATGACCGATCCGCAGCTGGCGGACGCGACCTATATCGAGCCGATCACGCCGGAATTCCTGGAAAAGATCATCGCGCGCGAGCGGCCGAACATTCCGGCCGGAAAAACGTTCGCGCTGCTGCCGACCATGGGCGGCCAGACGGCGCTCAATACGGCGTTGTCGCTCCGCAAGCGCGGCGTGTTGGAGAAATACGATATCGAATTGATCGGCGCGAGCGCGGACGCGATCGACAAGGCGGAAGACCGCGAACTCTTTCGCCTGGCGATGATGAAGATCGGGCTCGACGTGCCGCGCGGCGTGACCTTGAAGGGTTATCTGCGGCACAAGAAAGACGAGATGGGCAACTTCCTCTATGACGGGCAGAACAACCCGATCATGGAGCTGTCGCCGGAAGCGTTCGCGCATGCGCTCCAGGCGCTGGACGAAGTGGGATTGCCCGCGGTCATCAGGCCGTCGTTCACCTTGGGCGGAACCGGCGGCGGCATCGCCTATAACCGCGAGGAATATTTCGAGATCGTCGAGCAGGGCCTCGACGCGTCGCCCACCAACGAAGTGCTGATCGAAGAATCCGTGCTCGGCTGGAAGGAATTCGAGATGGAAGTCGTGCGAGACCGCGCCGACAACGCCATCATCGTGTGCTCCATCGAGAATGTGGACGCGATGGGGGTGCACACGGGCGATTCCATCACGGTGGCGCCTGCGCTCACGCTCACCGACAAGGAATATCAGCGCATGCGCTCGGCCTCGATCGCGGTGCTGCGCGAGATCGGGGTAGAGACCGGCGGCTCCAACGTGCAATTCGCGGTCAATCCGGCCGACGGACGCATGGTCATCATCGAAATGAATCCGCGCGTGTCGCGCTCTTCGGCGCTCGCCTCGAAGGCCACGGGATTTCCCATCGCCAAGATCGCGGCCAAGCTTGCCGTCGGCTACACGCTGGACGAATTGCAGAACGACATCACGGAAGTGACTCCCGCCTCGTTCGAGCCCACCATCGATTATGTGGTGACGAAGCTGCCGCGCTTTGCGTTCGAAAAATTCCCCGGCGCCGAGCCCGTGCTCACCACGTCGATGAAATCGGTTGGCGAAGCGATGGCGATCGGACGCACCTTCGCGGAATCGCTGCAGAAGGCTCTGCGCTCGCTGGAAACCGGATTGACGGGGCTCGACGAAATCGAATTGCCGGCCGATCCCAACGCCATCCGCGCCGCGCTCGCCCGCACCAGCCCGGACCGGTTGCGCGTGGCGGCGCAGGCGTTGCGCCAGGGTTTTCCGATGGCGGACGTCGTCGAGATCACGAAATACGACCCCTGGTTCCTGGGCGAGATCGAAACCATCCTCAAGGCCGAAGCGCGGGTGAAGACTGCCGGCCTGCCCAAGGACGCAGACCGCTTGCGCCGGCTCAAATCCATGGGCTTTTCGGACGCGCGGCTCGCCAAACTGACCGGCCGCACCGAGAAAGACGTGCGCGAGGCGCGCCGAGCCCTCGGCGTGCGTCCGGTTTTCAAGCGCATCGACACCTGCGCCGCGGAGTTCGCCGCGCTCACGCCTTACATGTATTCGACCTATGAGACGCCGTTCTCCGGCGCGGTGGAATGCGAAAGCAAGCCCACCGACAAGCGCAAGATCATCATTCTTGGCGGCGGACCGAACCGCATCGGCCAGGGCATCGAATTCGACTATTGCTGCTGTCACGCAGCCTATGCGCTGAGCGAACGCGGCTTCGAAACCATCATGGTCAATTGCAATCCGGAAACCGTCTCGACCGATTACGACACCTCCGACCGGCTTTATTTCGAGCCGCTCACCGCCGAAGACGTGCTGGAAATCGTGGCGACCGAACAGCAGAACGGCAGGCTCGAAGGCGTGATCGTGCAGTTCGGCGGGCAGACCCCGCTCAAGCTCGCCAACATGCTGGTGGAAAACGGCGTGCCGATCCTGGGCACCTCGGCGGATGCCATCGATCTGGCCGAAGACCGCAAGCGCTTCCAGGTTCTGCTCAACAAGATCGGCCTGAAGCAGCCGCGCAACGCCACCGCGATGACACCGGACGAAACCGTCGCGGCCGCGGCGGAGATCGGCTATCCCGTGATCCTGCGGCCCTCCTATGTGCTCGGTGGACGCGGCATGGTGGTGGTGGGCGACGAAGCGCAGCTCAAGACGACGTTGCAGTCCGGCGAATTGTTCCGCATCTCCGGCGACAATCCCGTGCTGATCGACGGCTTCCTGCATCACGCGATCGAGATCGACGTTGACGCCATCGGCGACGGCACGGGCGACGTGTTCATCGCCGGCATCATGGAGCATATCGAGGAGGCAGGCGTGCATTCCGGCGACTCGGCCTGCGCGATCCCGCCCCATTCGCTGAAGCCCGCGACCATCGCGGAGATCGAGCGCCAGACCATCGCGCTCGCGCGTGCGCTCGACGTGCGCGGGCTGATGAACGTGCAATATGCGGTGCAGGGCACGGACATCTATGTGCTCGAAGTCAATCCGCGCGCCAGCCGCACGGTGCCGTTCGTGGCCAAGGCCATCGGCCTGCCTGTGGCCGCACTTGCCGCGCGCGTGATGGCAGGCGAGACGCTTGCCTCGCTGAAGCTCCGGAAGCCCGACATCAAGCATATCGCAGTGAAGGAAGCCGTGCTGCCTTTCGCGCGCTTCCCCGGTGTCGACACGATCCTCGGACCCGAAATGCGTTCGACCGGCGAAGTGATGGGCCTCGACATGACCTTCGGCCGTGCCTTTGCGAAAAGCCAGATCGGCGCCGGCGCGAAACTTCCCCTCAGCGGCACCGTGTTCATTTCGGTGAAGGAGAGCGACAAGGAATTCGCCGTGGAGCCCGCGCAGCAATTGCTGGCGATGGGTTTCTCGATCATCGCCACGCGGGGCACCGCGAAATATCTCCAGGCCGCGGGCCTCGAAGTGCGGGTCGTCAACAAGGTGCTGGAGGGCCGGCCGCATATCGTGGACGCGCTCAAGAACACGGAAGTCCAGCTTGTGTTCAACACCACCGAAGGCGCGCAAGCGCTGGCCGACTCGCTTTCCATCCGGCGCACGGCGCTGCAGATGAAAGTTCCCTATTACACGACCATGGCCGGGGCCGCCGCCGCGACCCAGGCCATCGCGGCCTTGCGCGAGGGCTCCCTTGAAGTTGCGCCCCTCCAGTCTTACAGTTTCTAAGCGTTCGCCGGACAAAGGAAGCGAAAGTCTAGGCGTAACAAGGACTTAAGAAAAAGCACGGGACTTCCGCAATCGGCCGCGCCGGGAGGCAGGCCGGCGGGAGTCTATTCGCTTTTGGCAGGATCGAGATGGAACGCATACCCATGACCGCCGCGGGCTACAGGGCCCTCGAGGACGAGATCAATCATTTGAAGTCGGTGGAGCGCCACGCCGTCGTCAAGATGATCGCGGAAGCGCGCGCCCATGGCGACCTTTCGGAGAACGCGGAATATCACGCCGCGAAGGAACGCCAGGCCTTCATCGAAGGCCGCGTGATGGAGCTGGAGGACAAGATCGGCCGCGCCGACGTGATCGACATTTCCAAGCTCTCGGGCACCACCGTGAAATTCGGCGCGACCGTGTCGATGGTCGACCAGGATTCCGAAGCCAAGATGAAATACCAGCTCGTCGGCGATCTCGAAGCCGACGCGAAGAAAGGCCGGATTTCGATTTCGTCGCCGATCGCGCGCGCGCTGATCGGCAAGAGCAAGGGCGACACGGTCGAAGTGGCTTCGCCGGGCGGGGTGAGGTCGTATGAGATCCTGAAGGTGGAGTTCGTTTGAGAGAACGGGCTGTAGAGTCAGGGGGGTGACAAGCGCAAATTTATGAATTCATCGGATTCTTATTTGGAGTGGCTTGAACAACACGTGGTCGAATTAGCTCGGCCCCAAAAAGTTGCGGATATTCCGCGACAAACTTGTTTGATTGCCTAACTTACATTCCCAAAGAGATAAACTCTTCCAATTCTGTGATCTTAGCGTGCGGCGATGGCGAGCGTCCCGAATCCTGTTCTTCTTAATCTTCGCCTTCCAGTAATTGACGTTAGTCTTGGGGAGACGGTTACCCCGTTTGCATTTATGACCATGCCAGAAACAGCCATGCACAAAAATCACTGCGCGCCGCGCCGGAAAAACGATATCTGGCTTACCTGGCAGGTCTTTGCGATGAAGACGGTAACGATAGCCTAGACCGAAGATAAGCCGTCTCACCAAAAGTTCGGGCCCCGTGTCACGGCTCTTCACAGCGCGCATCGTTCGGCTGCGAACCGCAGACACTTTCATGAATTGCGAAACTCAATTTTCAAACTTGGATCCGTGTCCACCTCAGATACGATTTGGTTATACCGCGCAACTAAATCCTTAACCGCAACCTTTCGACCCTCCAATGCGAATCTTCCAATTTCGTACAAGTTGAGCGCAACGAACTGCTCTATTTCGAATATATCGATGCGATCCGCGAGATTGGCGTTGCGAACAAACCCTTCCGCCATCGCAATACTCTGTTGATGCGTGACGATTATCGGGCGCAAATCGTCATCAAGATTTGCTCGGCATTTTTGGATGAGACCCTCGCTCGGAAATGTCGTGACGTGAATAGCGACATCGCCGATCAGAAAATCCGCTGCCCGGCCGGTCGGCGCATCAGCCGTCGAAGAGCTACTGTGAATGAATTGGCCCACTCCGAGGGCGCAGTCCAGTTTGGCTCCAACCAAATATTGCATAACTGCCCCGACATATTGGACACCGGGAGCAGTCTTTTGACGTACCTCAGCTTGATCGACAATATCCCGAACGATCATCCTGAGCCCGCGCGACGAATCTAGTTTGATCTTAATTGGCTTTGCCGCGAAGAACTCATGAACACGCTGAATCCAGAATCGTTCCACCGCATCCAAATCGATTTTGCCGGCCGCATTTAGTCGATTGAGAAATTTCACATACGCCCGCATCTTGCCAAGGCTGCCTCTACTTGTTCGACCGCCTTCCGAAGCCAACACGCGATTGACGCCGTGGCGACTAAGAATCGCTTGAACTGCGCCCTTTCCTAGGCCAAGGACTTGACCACCTCCCTCGGTCACAAGTTTATCGACATTTAGAGGCAGGGCTGCCCTGGCATGTTGTGTCACTACCAGCGCGACGCTAAGCGGACCACGACCCCGAAAGCTCTCTTTCGCAGCAAACTCCCGGAGTGCAGCCTGAATATCCGCGGATTTCACTCAAGCCGCTCTTCTTGCTTCACGCTTGATCACATCGTGCAACGGGTTCAGCAAATGTTGAGTAATATATTCCACTACGGGAACAACAACACCGTCACCGGTCAAGTGATAGGCCTCGTTGTAATTTTTTGGTAATATATATTCGTCTGAAAGGCCCATGAGACGCGCGGACTCGCGTGGTGAAAGCAAGCGGGACCTAACTGTAGCACCTTCAACAATGAGGATAGTTTGGCGGCTAGAGCCGCCAAGTGGAGTCCGCAGGCAGCCAACAATGTCGTCAAATCTAATTTCGGCGCGCTGAAATTTTCCGCCGTGTTCGGATCGAGTGCGCCGATAAACGGCCCCAATCATTCTCGCCCCAGTCTCCATTGCCTTATCGAGCTTAGATCGATTCAAAGGACTCATCATCTCGATCAATCGCTTTGTCTCCTGCAAACTATGCCAAGAAACGCCCCGCGGAACTTCTTCAACCAAGTCGCTAAATTTGATCGTCCGCGCGGGTGGATGCGGGAGGCGCCACCAGATATGTCTCAAGCGCAAAAACGGGGGCAACCTCTGGTAAGCATCGACCAGTTGACGTGTGTGCCAATTTGCATCTGGCCTCGACTGCCAAGTGCCATTTGGAGCAACAAATTTTCCATGCAGCCCAACGATAAAAAGCCGAGGGCGCGATTGGGGAACAAAATGCGCCGCGTCAATTACTATCGCGCCGAACCGATAGCCAGACACTGCAAGCTCCTCGGCGATAGCTTCAAAATCCTTTCCGCCATGAGAAGTGATCGCGCCACAAACGTTTTCAAGGACTACTAGCGGGGGGGTCCGATTATCGCGCCCGAGTCCTTCGATTGCACGCCAAAACGGCCAGAATGTGCCTGACCTTTTCCCATTTAGACCCGCGCCGACGCCTGCAAGCGACAAATCCTGACAGGGAAATGAGGCCCACGCGAGATCAGCACAGCCGGGAATATCCTCACAATCCAGGTCAGCTATGTCGGCAAGCTTAAATTCGCTCGTTCCCCAGTTCGCCACATAGGCGGAGGCTTTCTTGGGGTCGATATCGTTGGCGAAACGGCATTGCCATCCGGGTCCAAGACCCGCTCGCGCCATTCCGCCGCCAGCGAAAAATTCGTAGAAGGTCCTCACAGGTATTTCTCAGACTTCTTGCCCATTGGCCCAAACCGATTCTCCAGCATGCTAGTTTTTACCGAATTCCACCGATGAGCCAGCGCTCTGATTTCTGCCGTTGTGACATCGTTCCTGCTGCGAAATTCGTGGCATGCTCCCGACTCTCGCCGCCACAGTAGCCTCGAACAATTATCCCCCTTTGTTCTGCATTTGTACAGGTCACCGCGAGCTTCGACCATGAGCGGAGGTAATTGTCTGAAACGCTTTGAAAACAAATGCTTACGAGATCGAGATTGGGTGGTTGGGCCAGGAAATTCCGCCGACACGATATGAATTCCTCTGGCATCGCTCGCATCGCTCAATCCGTTCGCAAGCGGAACCGCATCGGCTTCCATTCCCCGCGTCGCGCCGCGAGCACCAGCATTACGACGGCGGCGGTGAGGCACACGCCAACCGCCGCGACGGAGGCTTCCGGCCCGAATGCTCCCCCCGTCAAATAATCCGGCCCGCGGAGGGGAACCAGAAAAAGGCTGTTGATCTTGCCGCCCGAGACGGCGGCGCCGAAAATGCCGCCTTCCGTGAAATTCCAGGCGAAGTGCAGCGCGATGGGAATCCACAGCGAGCGGGTGAGCGCATAGGCCGCCGCGAGCAAGACGCCGGCCTCGACGGCAATGGCCGCAGAACTCGCGAGCGTCGCACCGGGATTGAGGGCATGAAGGGCTCCAAACAGCGCTCCCGACAAAAGCACCGCCACCGTCGTTCCAAAACCCTCTTCAAAAAGCCGGAACACGACGCCGCGGAATATCATCTCCCCGCGTTGCGCCGCGAGCAGAGAGATCGCGAAAGCCAGCGGCAGTCCGTCGGTCGTGCCGATGCCCTTGAAGCTCGCGTCTCCCAAGGCCCAGAGGATCGCGTAAACCGCGCAAAAGAGACCCGCGCCGAGCACGGTCCCGCCGAGCAGTCCGCCCGGCGCGCGTGCGGCAAGCAGTTCGCTTGCCGTGCGCTTTTCCCGGATCAGTATCGATTCAGCTCGTCTCCTTCATCGGCCCGGGTCTGTTGATTTTCAGTTCAGATTCCCCCTGTCTAGCGGCAGTCGTAGCAGATGTTGGCGCGCGCCGGCGGGACCTGGATCACGTGAAGCTCGTAAAGCTTCCCGCTCGAGGCCGCGATGCGGCCGGTCCACGGGTTGTCGTCTATCATTTGCCAGCCCGAACAGGTGCTGCCGTGGCATGGCGTGCCGGTATACTTCCACAGCGTTCCGTCATTGTGCAGTTCGTAAAGATTTTTCTCGTCGTCTGCGGCAATCTCGATGGCGGCAGGATTGTCGTCCACCATCTTCCAGCCGGGGCAGGAAGAGCCGGTGCATACTCCGCCGCCAAACGACCAGATCACGCCGGTGCTGTCGAGCTCGTACAGATTGTTGCCGCCGGCAACCATCGTGACCGCATTCCCGTTATTGGCGATCATCTGCCAGCCCGTGCATGAGCTGGTGCCGCACGGTACACCGGTATATTTCCAGATCGTTCCGTCATTGTGCATTTCGTAAAGATTCTCGAGGCCCGTAGTGAGTTCGACGGTCGCGGAATTGTTGTCCAGCTGCTGCCATCCCGGGCAGTCGGTGCCGCTGTTGCTGGTGCATGGGGTACCGGTGAATTGCCAGACGGCGCCGTTGTTGTGCAGCTCGAAGACTCCGTCGGAGGCCGCAACCATCGACGTGATGGTCTTGTTGTCGTCCAGCAATCGCCAATCGGTGCCGCCGATGTATTGCCAGAGCTTGCCGTTGTCCTCGAGCTGATATTTCTGGTTGCCGCCGGCGACGAGTTCAAACGTATTGGGGTTGTTAAAAAGGTTCTTCCAGCCGGAACAGGTAGAGCTGACGCAGGGCGTGCCGGTATATTCCCAAATCTCGCCGTTATTCCAGAGCTGATACAGGTTGGTGCCGGTGGCGGCGATGCGCACACTTTCGTTATTATCGTCCAGCTCCTGCCAGCCCGTGCACGATGTGCCTGAGCAAGGCGTGCCCGTGTAAGTCCAGATCGAACCGGGTGGATTGCTCTCGCTGAAGATGATCCCCGGCGTGCTGCCGCCGATCGCGGAGCAGGGCGCGACGAGGTTCGTATTGTTGGTCTCCCCCGTGGTTCCGGCGATCGCGCAGTCCGGCGCCGCGCTGGTGCCGCTGTAGACGATCGTACGGACGCCGATCGTAACGCCGCTGTTGAAGTTTGCCGTGCTGCCGTTGCCGTCGCCGACAATGTTGAATTCCGCATTGTTCCAGTAGTTGGCGAGCGACAGAACATTGTCGCCGTTGGAGGCGGTGGCAACGCCGCCGGGGCCCGAGATCACGATCGTGTCGGTGCTCGACCCGGCGCTGGCCGTGACTTGCTCGAGCGAGAGGCTGGTGATCGGTTCGGGCCCATAGGCCGCGCCTCCCGGGGCGTTCTTCCAGCAATCGCTTTTGAGGGTGTTCCAACCCTTCGGGCAGGTGGTTGCATAGTTGATCAACCAATACTGGATGAACGCGATGCCCGAGTTGGAATAGACGAACTGTTCCCAGCCCTGGCATGTTGCCGGATTCTGCGCCTTGTTGCAGGCTGGCGTGTTGTAAAAGAAGTTGGTGTTGAGCTGGAGCGCGTATTTGTCGGCCTGGCCGCCATCGGCCTCGTTTATCACGCCGCTGATCTCCTGGAAGCTCCCGGTCACAGAGGTTATGAGATTGCCGGTCTCGGCCACGTAGTCGTTTCCGTTGCCGACGCTGCTGACCCTGCCGGCAGTCATCACCGAATGGACAGGCCGATACGGGACGTTCGGCGGGGTGACGCACGGAACATCGAGCCAGGTCGCACTCGGATAATGGGCGGTGAAGCAGCCCGTTCTGGACGGCAGCGGCGATTTCGCCAGTGCCGAGCGCCAACTTTGCAGCTGCAGCGCCGACAGAAGCGGCGTGGCCGGGCTCGACGGGGCGCGGAGCGGTGCCGGCGGAGGTGCGCTTTGTGGCGTAGGCTGCGCGTAGGCCAGAGACGACAGCCCCAAAGCCAAGCTACCTCCACAGAGAGCGAGAATGAAATGCCGAGTTGCCCGGCCGTACCGCGCAATAAGCTGCTGCATAGTGCTTCTCCCAATTGCTGCTTCGCCGGATCTCCGGACATTTCCGCCGGTTTGCGTGCCTTCGCCCTGTCGGGAGGCTCGGCGGCTGGTCCGGTATCGACGGTCCGACGATGAAGGATTGGGGCGCGTACGTCGTCAAAATCCCGGTAAATATTGGTCAAAAACCGGTCAAAAGTGGATGAACGGCGCCCGGGAATTGCGGCGCTTTATTTTCTTCGATGCTCCCATGGGCGAATAGTCGGTGCATCGGTCCGGCGAACAGGTCGGCACCCCCGAGGTGGCGGTCCTGCCTGTCCGGCACGGGGGCCTCAAGATCACGGCTCCGAGAATCGCCAAAATGCGACGAGACACAGTTCTTCTTGCGCCTGCCGACAGCTGGAGATGTGTTCCCTGCTCGCCCGAAATGATTCCCTGAAATGCAGATTCAATTCCCTGATAATTCCCTATTGGACAGGGAATTCGGGCGAGCTTCGTTCGCACCCTACTGCGCCCAAAGCCAGTTAAATTTATCTTTAATATTCAATAGGTTAATCTGCCACGACATGCGAAAGAGTTACGGCGACATGATACCGATTCATGCTCGCATCATGAACTGCTGCCGATCAATCCGTTCGCAAGCGGAACCGCATCGGCTTCCACTCCCCGCGTTGCGCCGCGAGCATTAGCATCACGATGGCGGCGGTGAGGCACACACCAACCGCTGCGACGGAGGCTTCCGGCCCGAATGCGCCACCCGTTAGATAATCCGGTCCGCGGAGAGGGACCAGAAAAAGGCTGTTGATCTTGCCGCCCGAGACGGCGGCGCCGAAAATGCCGCCTTCCGTGAAATTCCAGGCGAAGTGCAGCGCTATGGGAATCCACAGCGAGCGGGTGAGCGCATAGGCCGCCGCCAGCAAGACGCCGGCCTCGACGGCAATGGCCGCAGAACTCGCGAGCGTCGCATGAGGATTGACGGCATGAAGGGCTCCGAACAGCGCTCCCGACAAAAGCACCGCCGCCGTCGTTCCAAAGCCTTCTTCGAAGAGCCGGAACACGACGCCGCGGAATATCATCTCCTCGCCGAAGCCCGCGAGCAAAGAGATCGCGAAAGCAAGCGGCAGCCCGTCGGTCGTGCCGATGCCCTTGAAGCTCGCGTCTCCCAGGGCCCAGAGGATCGCGTAAACCGTGCAAAAGAGACCCGCGCCGAGCACGGTCCCGCCGAGAAGCCCGCCCGGCGCGCGCGAGACACGCAGCTCGCTTGCCGTGCGCTTTTCCATTCCGCGAACGAGCAGCCGATAGAGAACGACCAGTGCCAGAGATCCCACTATTGCGACGGCGGGAACGACGATCTTTTCGGGAGGACCGTGCGGATGTTTATGCAGCAGGATAGTTGCGAGCTGGCAACCGATATAGGCCGGGAAAAGAGCGACGAGAAAGACGAGAAAGCGCAGCGGCCACCACCGCCACGCTCCGCGCGCGTTCACCTGTTGCGACGGCATGGCGTTGCGATCCCGCGTTGCCCCTCACAGGTAGAGACCGCGCGAGCGCGCCACAAGACTAGTCGGGAAATCGAATAGTTCGCCCTGAATTCTTGTCCGCAGAAATCCGCAGAAAGCGATAAGAATACGGAGACGCAATTTCCAAACTTTACCGCATCGCTATCCGGTGGCGTGCGCTCTTACGATTTCTGAAAATGGAGTTCGTTCGAAAACGGAGTGCGGGCGTCTTTCGCGCAAGATCGTCGACCTTGGCGAAAATGCGGGCGAGCCGGCCCTACAGAATCTCGTTTCCGACCGCTCCGCCGAAATCGATTTCGGCATGGCGGTTTTCGTCCGTGATTCCGGCAACCGGATCGTCCGGGTTGAAGGCGGGATTGCGCACCGGCTCGATGACGATGCGACCGCGCTCTTCTCGAATGTCCACCGCCTGATCCAGCCGCAGTTTTGCAGCATCCATAATGGCCGCCGGAATGCGGACGGACGCGCCATTGCCCCACTTTTTCAGCGTCACGCGCATGGAATTCTCCGTATCGACATTGACGATACCACCGGGATTGAGCCGGCGTTTCAACTCGCGGTCGGCTGAAGCCGCGCCTGCCACGCCGCACAGTCGCCTCAGCGATTTACTGTTTCAGTTCAATAAGATACCAATTCAGTTGACAATGCGGCCGATACAGTCCTAAGCTCCAAAGGTACAAACAGTGAACAAACGCATGTGCAAGAAACACGATCCACCCGCAAAACCGCCCGACGAGCAGATTTCGGCGGCGGAACGGCACGCCGTGATTGCGCAGAATTTCCGGCGGCTGTTCGGCGAATTGCCGGTGCTCAACGAGCTGTTGCGGCACATCCGGTCCATCGAGACCGATCGATGACCCTCGCCGATCCATTTCCACGAAAGGAGAACGAACATGACTAACCCCAGCCATTGGAAGAAAGGACAGTCCGGCAATCCGAACGGTCGGCCTCCCGGCAAGAACATCATGAGCGAAGTGCTCAAGGGGGTGCTGGCCGAGACTTTCATGACCACGACCGGCGAAAACCCGCGCGACATCACGCGGCTGGAAATGCTGATGAAGGTGCTCGTGACGCAGGCGGAGCGGGGAGACAAGACCTGCCTGACCCTGCTGATGCGGGAGCTCCGCCACATCGACGACCGCGACGCGATCGTCAATTCGCCGGCCGAGGAGGCGATGCGCAAACAGAAGGAAGCTTCGGAATCGCTGATCCGAAAGATGCGTGAGTTCCGCACCGAGCACGATCCGGAGTATCGCGCGCGGGCGGAAGAAAAACGCGCGGTTCCTGAGACGGAGGAAAAGCCGGAGGACGGCGCGCAAGCGGAAGCCGAAAGCGCGCGAGAGACCGACAATCGCGAACCTCCCGACACGGCCGCTTCGGCGCGTCAGAGCCCGCAGGAAGCTTCGGCATCGCTGATCCGAAAGATGCGCGAATTCCGCGCCGAGCACGATCCCCAGTATCGCGCGCCGGCGAAAGAGAGCGGCGCGGTTCCCGGGGCGGAGCAAAAGCCGGAGAACGGCGCGCATGCCGATGGCGGAAACGCGCGGGCGACCGACAGTCGCGAACCGGCCAACGAGCCGCCGCAGAGCGCGCAGGAAGCGTCGGACTCGCCGATCCGCAAGATGCGCGCCTTCTGCGACCGCATCGAAGCGGAGGAACGCGCGGCCGCGCCACCCAAAGCCGTGCCGCGAAACGGCGCCGGAGGCAGAACGGAGCAATGGAAGTGACGCAGCTCCTGTTATCTTCCTGTTTAACAGGAGAGAACGGCGAGCGAGAGTTGAACGAAGCGCCTCTGCACTTTCTTCCCCCGTTCACGGGGGAATTGGCGCGCGAAGCGCGTCGAAGGGGGCCGACGGCGCGCTGCCCCCTCCGTCTCGCGCGCTATAGCGCGCGATCCACCTCCCCCGCTTCGCGTGGGAGGAAAACCGAAAGCGAATTGCACGCACGACGTCGCTCGTCTGCATCGTGCCAAAGTTCCTTCCTGTTATTTTCCTGTTTAACAGGAGAGAACGGCGAGCGAGAGTTGAACGAAGCGCCTCTGCACTTTCTTCCCCCGTTCACGGGGGAATTGGCGCGCGAAGCGCGTCGAAGGGGGCCGACGGCGCGCTGCCCCCTCCGTCGCGCGCGCTATAGCGCGCGATCCACCTCCCCCGCTTCGCGTGGGAGGAAAACCGAAAGCGAATTGCACGCACGACGTCGCTCGTCTGCATCGTGCCAAAGTTCCCTCCTGT